>ENA-OQBL01000732-OQBL01000732.1-human-gut-metagenome-genome-assembly--contig:-NODE-732-length-15761-cov-3.416208_pt1 | contig 15761 bp, 19 predicted proteins | sample MGYA00242747_ERZ504553 | MGnify/ENA primary metagenome ERZ504553 (study PRJEB26092, sample SAMD00036240) | human gut metagenome | host: Homo sapiens | study: EMG produced TPA metagenomics assembly of...
CATTTTGAACCCTGTCTGCGACAGGGAACCGATATTCTGTATCTCTGTTTTTTCCTCTGGTCTGTCAGGTACATATCAGTCTGCGTTTTTAGCGGTTGAAGAACTACAGCAGGAATATCCGGAAAGAAGAATCATCTGCATTGATACGCTTGCTGCCGCAGTGGGTGAAGGGTTTTTAGTCAGAGAAGCTGCGAAAAAGCAGAGGGAAGGACTGTCTATTGATGAATTGGCTTCTTGGGTCATGGAACACCGATTAGAGGTATGTCATTGGTTTACGGTTGATACCTTTACCCATTTGAAACATGGCGGGCGGGTTTCAGGTGCCGCAGCCGCAATGGGAACGGCTTTGCAGATCAAACCGTTGCTTCATGTGGACAGCGAAGGAAAGCTGCAAGCAGTGGAAAAACCTCGTGGAAGAAAAAAGGCTGTTACCACTCAGATTGCCCGAATGGAACAGGGCTGGAAACCTGAACTTGGTAAATCGATTCTGATAGGTCATGCCGATGACCCTGAAGCAGCAGATATGCTGAAAGAAAGGTTGTTGGAACAATTCCCGGATTCTGAGATTTGTATTGCTTATATTGGCCCTATCATCGGAGCACACACCGGTCCCGGCGCACTGGCATTGATTTACTGGGGAAATAATCGATGACGGAGGATTTGTAGATACGCAAAAAGCATTCTCCATCATAGAAAAATATAGTTTTGTTTAGAGCTGCCGGGTAACTTATGCTCGGCAGCTTTGAACTGTCTGCTAGAAGTAGTAGGAGGTGAACATATGGTTCCGCATGTATTGGGCGTAGGATACGCCTATAATGAATATGAGGTTACTGCTGGCCGATGGAAAGAATTTGAAATTGAATTTTGACTATGCTGATAATATTAAACAAGCGGCCGCAATGCTGTCTTTTAAAGAATATATATGCGTAGCTATTTGCTCTGATGTGATTCCACAAGACGATTTTGGGATATTCTTGAGACAAAAACGTGCGTACCAATTATTGTTGTGCCACCTTCATATTCGGAGGAACAGCGGTATGCATGTGTCCAATTTTGGTGCTGCTCAATATTTACATACCTATAATCATCCTATGGTAGAAATGATTTTCAGAGTAAAAATAGTATGAGAAATTGTTTGAAAATACCAAAAGATAAAAGAAGACCGCTAACAATCATCACTGTGAAAGACTTGTCTTTCTGCTTAGAGTACAGGTCTGTAGAGATAGCTGGGGTATGCATTGATTTGACCGAAAAAGAGTTTGATATTCTTGCGCTGCTAATTATGAATCAACGGCAAGTCTATACTTATGAAATGATAATGGATTCTGTTTGGCATGATGATTTTTCGTTTTATTCACGCAATGCGATTTCAAGCCATATAAGTAATTTACGGAAAAAGTTAAAAATGTTCGGAAACTGCATCAGAACATATTAAAAGCATTCGAGGAATAGGCTACAAATTCGAAGTATAGGTATTTCTTGTGCAAATCTTGTATAAATCTAAAGTAAATCTTGCTTTCTGTTCTATACCATAGCTCTCAATAATGGCGAGCAGCTGTTAATTGAGTAATGGTTCAATGAAAACGCGGCTTGCTGAATAGCTGCCGCTTTATACTGCGTAGACAGAAAGGTTATTTACAGCGGCATATAGGAGGATGCCGCTTTGTTTGTTTTAACCTTTTACAGTTCTCATAATCTTCACTTGCTAAAAAAATGTGTAGCTTCCCCTCCGGGGTCAGTTCGGCAACCTGTCGGATATTATCGTTCATGCGCAAACCGGAATAATAATGATCTTTTTTGTTGCGCCAGTTTCCTATTGCGGGGAGCTGGCGCTTTTTGGCTGTCGATTTTTTGGGAAAGCTCCCGAAGTATGTCGTTGCCGATCTCCGCCTCCTTTCGATTTATCCGTCAACTGCCCGTGAATCGAAATGGAGGTACATAATGAAGAAAGTCAATCTTAGGGACTTATATCCCGATGTTTATAAAACCGATCACTTTGTAGAAGTAACAGAAGATGTGCTGGAGACGATCCGAGCCGCTGAGCGTGCAGAAGCTGCCTATGACCGGAGGATGTATCGCTATAAGGCGCACTACTCCCTGGACTGCGACAACGGCATTGAAAATGCGATTCTGCTGAAGCCCCAGTCCCCGGAAACGCTCATGGAGGAAAAGCAGCTGCGGGAACAGCTTTATGCCGCAGTGATGTCTCTGCCGGAGAAGCAGGCCAAGCGGATCTACGCCCGGTATTACCTGGGTATGCGTGTGAGCGAGATAGCAGCAGCGGAGGGGGTAGACCCAAGCCGTGTCCGTGAGAGTATCCGGCGTGGTCTGAGGCAGCTGGCAAAATATTTTTGATAAAATTTCCGTTTGAAGCGCCTGTTTATTGCTCTTTTTGTCAGTGCTTATAAGAAGGACAAGTTTTACCCCCCTTCAACAGCACTTTGACAATTTCATAGACAGCATAACAGGTACATAACCCGTGTACGAGCGAGTGTGGAACGCCGCGAAGATAGAGCAGTCAGGGAGGTGATGAACAAAGCTGCTTTGGAGCGATCTACGATTCCACAAAACGGATGGTGGCAGATCCGGCGCGAGGACTGCACGGGGGCTTAAAGATACTTCCTCACGGCCTCCTAAAGACTTGGGGGGAACCCTGCGGCGCACGAGTAAAACGACGCTGCGGAGTTATGACAACCGCGCCAGCGGAGACCTGCTATGTTCCCATCGTCAGGGTTGCGTGGCAAATGTGACGAGAATTGAGTCATATTAAAATAGGAAGCGATTACTTTTTTTGTTGGTCGTTTTCTATTCAAAATCAGATACCATGCGCTGGCAGTTTCGGCTGCCAGCGTATTCATGTGATTTTGAAAGCACGATGATAACCTTGACAGATTGGAGGGAATATGGTCTATGGAAAAGCTCATTACACGAAAAGAAGCTGCTGAAATCTTAGGAATCAGCATCGCAACGCTGGATGCCGCTCGTAACAACGGCTTGATCTCTTATGTGCAGTATGTTCAGAATGGCTGTGTGTATTTTACTGCGGCGGGTCTTCAGGAGTATATCGCAAAATGTACGCACAGGGCAAAGCCTGTTGAGAGAAGCACAACTTACCGTAAGCCTCGAAGCGGAAGATCGTGAGCCGGTCCGTATCCTTGATGGAATCAGAGATGTTTGATAAAACAAAGGTACAGCGCTGGAGACTATTCTTAGGAGGTGGAGGAATTGGCAAATAGGAAAATAATGCTTCCTCAATATGGCACAGTTATGAAAAGAGGTGTCCTATATTATAGGACCAGAATCAAAGACGCGAATGGTAAGCTCGTAGCTATCTACGCAAAAACACCTGAAGAACTATACAACAAAGAAACGCTTGCGTTGGAACAGATTGAGAATGCCACTTTTCATCGGAAAACGCCCACAGTTGCAGAGTATTGTGAAAAGTGGCTGCTGATGCAGTCGGTTCATGTACGAGCTACTACTTTGACGGATTACACCTCAAAGGTCAGGCGGCATATTATAGCGGAATTGGGAGATAAACGGATGGGTGAGGTTAGCCTGGATGATATTCAGCTTGCCCTTGTTCCGGTTTCCAAGAAATCTGCATCGGTTTATAAATCTGTGGTAATCCTTTACAAATCTATCTTTCGCGCAGCGATGGAAAGCAGGATTATTGACCACAACCCAACGATTTATCTGACAACAAAAGGTGGCGGTGTTCCACAAGAGGATCGTCAGGCTTTGACAGATGAACAGGTGGAGCGCCTTTTGGATGCTATCCGAGATTTGCCGCCTTATGTCTTTGTCATGATTGGTTTATATGCAGGGCTACGCCGGGAAGAAATTCTTGCTCTGCAATGGGATTCAGTATATCTGGATACGGATACTCCATATCTGACGGTAAGACGGGCATGGCACACCGAACATAACAGACCGGTGATTTCGGATGAATTGAAAACCAAGGCTGCGGAGAGAAATATCCCCCTTCCTGTTTGCTTGGCTGAGTGTTTGAAAGCAGCAAAGGAAACTTCGACTTCGGAGTATGTGGTTTCAAACCGGGATGGCGAACCGCTGTCCTACACGCAGTTTAAGCGACTTTGGCAGTATATTGTTACGAGGACGGTCAAGGAGCGGAGCTATTATCGGTATGAAGATGGAAAAAGAGTAAAGCATACTGTCACACCTGTCTTGGGAGAAAAGGCTGCTCATAACGGAAAAGTGGTTTACAGTCTGGACTTTGAAGTAACACCCCATCAGCTGCGGCATACTTACATTACCAATCTCATTCATGCATCGGTAGATCCCAAAACGGTTCAATACCTGGCAGGCCATGAAAGCAGCAAGATTACCATGGACATTTATGCAAAGGTTAAGTACAACAGACCAGATGAGCTGGTCAGATCAATGAGTTGCGCGTTTGCAAGCTGGGACGCAGCACAGTAATAATAAAACAGGAAGTAAAGCAGGAGCGAGGCAAGGATGTCTCGCTCTTTGTTTTACATCAGCCGTATCTTTGATTAAATCGAGGCTTTCTGATAAAAAGAGAGTGTAGATACGGAGACTACACATTATCAAGAAAGGACGATCAAAGATGGCAAAAAAGAAAACACAGATCCCGAAGTATGGGACCATTACATTGAAAGGAATCCAGTATTACAGAACCAGGATTACGGATGCAGATGGCAAAGAGTTGAGTTTGTATGCCGCTACTTGTGAAGAATTGTATGAGAAGCAGTTAGAGGCCCGGAAGCAGGTGGAAGAAATTATCTTTCACCGGCAGCACCCGACAGTAGCCGAGTATGGCGAGAAGTGGCTGCTGATGCAGTCGGCAAAGGTGTCTGCGTCTACACTCAGAGGTTATACGAGGGATATGACAAACTATATCATCAAACCTCTGGGAGAGATGTATATGGAAGAAGTGACTGCTGACGATATTCGGCTGGCTCTTGTTCCATTGTCAAAGAAATCGGAAGGCTTATACAATAAGGTCAATATGCTGCTCAAGTGCATTTTTTATGCGGCAGAGAGAAACCAAATTCTTGAACACAATCCCTGTGCGGGAATATCCGGTAAAGGCGGAAAACCGACAAAAAAGAAGGAGGCATTGACAGATCAGCAGGTAGCCGTGCTTCTGGATACAGTCAAGGGGCTTCCTCCATATTTGTTTATTATGCTCGGTTTGTATTCCGGTCTGCGTCGGGAAGAAATTCTTGCACTGCAATGGGATTGTGTGTTTCTGGACGAGGATACACCTTATCTATCGGTGAGGCGGGCATGGCGTACAGAGCATAACAGACCCGTGGTTTCTACGGTGCTAAAGACTCCGGCGGCAAAAAGGGATATTCCGATACCGAAGTGTTTGGTGGATTGTCTGAGAGAAACGAAAGAAAATTCCATATCAGATTATGTGATCGCTGACAGCAAAGGAGAGCCACTGGCTGCCTCGCAGTTCCAAAGAGTGTGGCAGTATGTCGTTGTCCGCTCCACTAAGCCCCGGAACTATTATAAGTATGTAAATGGGGAGAGTATCAAATATACGGTTACTCCAACGCTGGGTATGACCCAGAAGAATCAACCCCAAATCAAATATACGCTGGACTTTGATGTGACACCTCATCAGCTGCGGCACACTTACATCACCAATCTTCTCTATGCAGGCGTTGATCCAAAGACAGTACAATACCTTGCCGGACACGAAAACAGCAAAACAACTATGGACATCTATGCAAAAGTGAAGTATAATAAACCAGAGGAACTGTTTGGGGTAGTAAATGGTGCGTTTCATCAGGCTATTGCTGAATGAAAAAGGCCGTTTTTTATGGTCCGCACACCGGATAACTGAGAGGCAGAAAGCCGGAAAAGCCCGGAGTATCAAGGGAAAACAGCTCAAAAACTCGCGCAGTACGGTCTGAAGGCTGCACGTCGTGCTCCCCAGTTCAGCAAGCGCTGATTTACCCCGTATCGCAACCTGGCAGTTCTGCTTCGGCAGAACTGCTTTTTTATGCTCTTTTTCCTGCTGAACTGGGAGGCACGACGACCGGAACGGCAGGCCGGACCGTGTGCAAGTCCTGTACCGCCCACCACAAAAAATCCCCAGACCGAATGGTCTGGGGATGTGGTGGAGCATTCTCCACAGCACTCGAACCCGAAAACCTTATACAGCCCGGTGAATCCCAAAGAACGGCTCCACGGTAGAAGCGGCTTTTCCGTTGGCAGATGCCTGTTTCAAACCATAGTTCTTTCGAGCAACAGCTTCCACAAAGACACGGTCTTTTTCGGAAGCGTTGTAATAATCCACACCGAAGCGTTTGCATGTTGAAAACAATTCGTCCAGCCACGACATCGTTTCATCGGACATTGGAGAAAAGACGATATCCAAATCTTTGTTATACTCTTTCATACGGTTTCCTCCTTCAATTTCAGAAAAGGTAAGAAGAAAAGATGTTTTTCGCGGCTTCATCTGCAATCATAAAGGTTTTCGGGCCATCCGGATACAGAGATGCGACTGGTCGTGCACCAAAATCACGGATATAGTGCTGTTCCAGATCATCGGTCTTTGCTTCAAACACCACGACGCCATTGCAGCTTGCGTCAATCGAAAGCTGTATGCCGAATGCAATCATAGCTTTGCCGATTCCCGAATACTTCTTGTGTTCCGTCAGAGTCGGGTTGCTTTCTGGCTGACTCTCGATATAGGCGACGTAGACTGCAACGCTTCCTTTCCGGACACAATAGGCTCCCAACGCAATGATCTCACCATCTTCGGTTTTGGCTGCATACTTTTCCTTTTGAGGGTCAAGGATGAAATCTGTGTTCCAGACTGTCTGCCAGCCGTTCCGTGTTGCATCCAAATCAGCTTTGGTGGCTGCATTGATTTCAATGTTGACCCGGTTTCTGGTGGTTGATTCGGTCACATAGTATTGCAGAAACATCCTATCACCTCTTTTTCTTATAGTATAACGGAAATACGGCGAATTTTCAAGGACGGCGATTATAACACCGATGGAAACTGCAAAGGGCAAGAACCGTCCCGTGGCCACAAATTTTCAATTCTTGAAAATGTTGTGCCCCTTTGGGACCGCTTCTTGTTGGGGCGTGCCTGCCCCAAACCCTGCTGTTTACTATCCGAAAATCATGCCCCGCTAGGCCCACGAGAACTAACACTCATTGGAGGCACAGAACTGTAAAAAGACTGGCCATTTACAGTGTTTTGAGTCAGCCCAATCAAATCAATCAGTTGGCTTTCATTATAGTTCTCTTGGAAACCATCCAACGCAGCACACTGACAGCTGTATATACCATTCTCGTTAGAAACAATTCCCCACCATTCAAGGTCTGCCAAAAGTTTCCCAATCTTCTTTCGGTCAACGTGAATTTCCTTTTCCAAAAGGGATGAGCAAATTTGCGGAGCAGACATCGGCTTTTGCTTTAATAGGAGAGCTAATGCCAACCCTTGACCATGCAAGCGGTGAATCAAAACACCTCTGCGAACCCAAATGCTCGATGATTTTTTTTCATAGCTAAGACCTCCTTTTTAGATGGTGCGTTTATTTAAGATACGATTGATACACTTTCAAAATTGCATTTGTCTACAACTATTATGTTGAGCCGAGTATATCATACTGCCAACCGAAAGACCACCCTATATGCCAGAACTTGCTCATTTTCCTGCGTACGTGCGTACGGGCTGTGTACGGACGTACGCAGCGATTGACCCGAAACACGCATATAGGAGGGACAAACGTAAAAGGCAGGGCACCACCGCCATGGTGATACCCTGCCTTTGCTCGTTCTTGCTTACCGTTCTGAGTAGTGCCTCCGCAGGAACTTGTCGGGGCGAGGCCCCTCCATCTTGCTGCGCAAGAACGTTCTGTCGCTTGAAAGCCCCACTGGGGCTTTCATTGCTTCGTTACACTCCGCAACCGCGAACCTCCCGTAAACAAAAAACGTACCCGAACCCTTTCTTATAGAGAATCGGGTTCGAGTACGAACTGTATGGTGGACGGTACAGGACTCGAACCTGTGACCTCCTGCACGTCAAGCAGATGCTCTACCAGCTGAGCTAACCGTCCACATTCTGATTTTTGCCGAAATCAGCTTGATTATATTACCATACCTGCGCCAAAAAAAGCAAGCCCTTTTTTCAAAAATTGTAAAAGCTTTTTTTGAAACTGCCGGGCTTGGGCGGCATTTTGGACGCGGATGCGCACATTTTGGCGGCCGGAGCGACAGGTTTCCGGTTGCTCCCAACCTATGGGTGTGGTATAATAAACTGATTATAATAGGAAAGGTATCGCAGAATGAGAGTTTTGGGCATCGACCCCGGCTACGCCATCGTGGGCTGGGGCGTGGTGGATTATGTGGGCAACCGGTTTGCGCCGGTGGATTTTGGTGCCGTATGCACCGACGCGGGCGTACCCTTTGAGCGCCGCCTGGACGAGGTGTACACCGGCGTCAAGGAGGTCATCGCGCGCACGCAGCCGGAGGTGCTGGCCATCGAAAAGCTGTTCTACCAGCACAACCAGACCACCGTCATCGGCGTGGCCGAGGCCCGCGGGGTGATTCTGCTGGCGGCGGCGCAGGCGGGGCTGCCCATCTACGAGTACACCCCCATGCAGGTCAAGCAGGCGGTCACCGGGTACGGCAAGGCGGTCAAAAAGCAGGTGCAGGAGATGACCCGCATGCTGCTGAGCCTGCCGGCTGTGCCAAAGCCCGATGACACCGCCGACGCGCTGGCCATGGCCATTACGTTCTGCCATACCAACGGCAATCAGCTGAATCGTTTTACCCGCCGTGTGGCCGGGCCGATCTGAGGTGTGATCCATGATCTACTGTCTGACTGGAAAATCGTAAAAAAAGCAATGAGTGCGGTGGTGCTCAGCTGCGGCGGCGTGGGCTACTATGCCCAGTGCCCGGCCAGTGTGGCCGGGGGCGCTGCCCGGCGTGGGCAAGGAAGCTACCCTCTACACTGTGATGAGCGTGACCGAGAACGATGTGAGCCTGTACGGTTTTGCCACCGAGGAGCAGCAGGCCTGCTTTGAGATGCTCACCGCCGTGTCCGGCGTGGGCCCCAAGGTGGGGCTGGCCATCCTGAGCGTCATGGAGCCGCAGCGGGTGGCGCTTGCCATCTCTGCAGGGGATCACAAGGCGTTCAAGGCGGCCTCCGGCGTTGGCCCCAAGCTGGCCCAGCGCATCGTGCTGGAACTGAAGGACAAGGTGGCCAAGGGCTTTGTGGACGGCATCTCGCTGGAGGATGTGGCCGGTGCTGCGTCCGGGGAACCGGCCTCCCAGAGTTCGGCACAGGCCATTGCGGCGCTGGTATCGCTGGGCTACAGCCAGAGCGAAGCCGCGCTGGCCATTTCCAAGATCGACGCGACCTTGCCCGTGGAAGAGATCATCAAGCTGGCCTTGCGCGGCATGGCAGGCAGGAGGTAAACAATGCAGGACGAAACCGCGCTGTACGGCGCAAAAATGATGCAGCCCGGCATGACCGCTGCGGACAGCGAGGAAAACAACCTCCGCCCGCAGCATCTGGAGGACTACATCGGGCAGGAAAAAGTCAAGCAGAACCTGAAGATCTATCTGGAAGCCGCCAAGCGGCGCGGGGAGCCGGTGGACCACATCCTGCTCTATGGCCCGCCGGGCCTGGGCAAACCACCCTGGCCGGGATCATCGCCAACGAGATGGGGGTGCAGATCCGCATCACCAGCGGCCCGGCCATCGAAAAGCCCGGCGACCTGGCCGCCCTGCTGACCAACCTGCAGGAGGGGGATGTGCTGTTCATCGACGAGATCCACCGCCTGTCCCGGCAGGTGGAAGAGGTGCTGTACCCGGCGCTGGAGGACTACGCGCTGGATATCATGATCGGCAAGGGCCCCAGCGCCCAGAGCATCCGCATCAACCTGCCGCGGTTCACGCTGGTGGGTGCCACCACCCGTGCAGGCCAGATCACCGGCCCCCTGCGCGACCGCTTTGGCGTGCTGCTCAAGCTGGAGCTGTACAGCCCGGATGAACTGAGCAAGATCATCCAGCGCTCGGCAGGCATCCTCGACCAGCCCATCACGCCGGAAGGTGCTTACGAGCTGGCCAAGCGCAGCCGCGGCACGCCCCGCGTGGCAAACCGCTTTTTGAAGCGCATCCGCGACTTTGCCACCGTGCTGGGCGACGGCATCATTGACCGGGATGTGGCTCTGATGGGCCTCAAGCGGATGGACGTGGACGCACTGGGTCTGGACGAACTGGACCGCAGTATGCTGCGTGCGATCATTGAAATGTACAACGGCGGCCCGGTGGGTCTGGAAACGCTGGCGGCGGCCCTCGGCGAGGAATCCGTCACGCTGGAAGACCTGTGTGAGCCGTATCTGATGCAGATGGGCTTTCTGACCCGGACACCCCGGGGCCGCTGCGCAACGCGGCTGGCCTACGAACATCTGGGCCTGAAAGCGCCGGAGGCCGCTGCGCCCGAGGACAACGGGCAGCAGAGTTTGTTCTGACCCTCTCAGGCCGCTTCGCGTCCAGCTCTCCCGAAGGGAGAGCTTCATGAGACAGAAACAAACGAATGCCAAAAGCCTTCCCGGTTTAGGGGAGACTGGCAATGCGCAATGGCATTGACTGAGAGGTTCTTCTTTCTATAGAAAGTGGGGTTTTATTATGGGAAAATACTTTGGAACCGATGGTGTGCGCGGTGTTGCAGGCGCAGACCTGACCTGTGAGCTGGCAATGAAGATCGGCCGCGGCGCTGCTGCGGTGCTGACCGGCAGCACCGGCCACCGTCCGCGCATCCTGATCGGCAAGGACACCCGCCAGTCCGGCGATATGCTGGAAGCAGCCCTGACCGCCGGTCTGTGCAGCGTGGGTGCGGATGTGGAAAGTCTGGGCGTTCTGCCAACGCCCGCTGTGGCCTATCTGGTGGGCAAGTACAATGCCGATGCCGGCATCGTGATCTCTGCCTCCCACAACCCGATGGAGTTCAACGGCATCAAGATCTTTGCCGGTACCGGCTATAAGCTGCCGGACGAGGTGGAGAACCAGATCGAAGCCTACATCGACAACGATTGCGCGGGCATTGAGCTGAAGACCGGTGCCGAGGTGGGCCGTGTGTACCGCCGCGATGACGGCCTGCAGGACTATGTGGATCACCTGTATGAGTCCATCCACGGCGACCTGTCCGGCCTGAACATCTGCATCGACTGTGCAAACGGCGCTTCGGCTGCTGTGGCGCAGAAGCTGTTCCCCCGTCTGGGCGCAAAGTGCACCTTTATCGGCATTGAGCCTGACGGCCAGAACATCAACAAGGGTGTGGGCAGTACCCATCTGGAAAATCTGGAAAAGGCTGTGGTGGAAGGCGGTTTTGACTGCGGCATTGCCTTTGACGGCGATGCCGACCGCTGCCTTGGCTGCGACGAAAAGGGTCAGGAGATGGACGGCGACAAGATCATTGCCCTGCTGGCCATGACCATGAAGGAAAAAGGCCGTCTGGACGGCGACACCGCCGTGGTTACGGTCATGTCCAATCTGGGCTTCATCAAATATATGGAGAGTCAGGGCATCAACACCGAAAAGACTGCCGTGGGCGACCGCTACGTGCTGGAAAACATGCGCGAGAACGGCTTTGCCATCGGCGGCGAGCAGAGCGGCCATGTCATCCTGCTGCACCATGCCACCACCGGCGACGGTGAGCTGACCGCCGGCAAGCTGCTCAAGCTGCTGGCGGAGAGCGGCAAGAAGATGAGCGAACTGAACGGCATCTACGCCCAGTATCCGCAGGTGCTGGTGAATGTGACCGCCAACGCCGCCCAGAAGCAGGCATACAAAGAGGACGAAGTGCTGGCCGGTTTCATTGAGAACGAGCAGCAGAAGCTCATGGGCATGGGCCGCGTGCTGGTGCGGGTGTCCGGCACCGAGCCGAAGATCCGCGTGATGGTGGAAGGGCAGGATCTGGACGCCATCCACCGCTGCGCCGACCGCATCGTGGATAAGATCAACAAGCGCATTCTGGGCCAGTAAGAAACGGATAAAAGAGAAGGGAGGACGCTATGCGCCCTGCAGATACCTGGAAAGACTATGAACTGCTGGATGCTACCGACGGCAACCGTCTGGAGCGCTGGGGTGAGACCATCCTCATCCGCCCGGACCCGCAGGTGGTGTGGAAAACGCCCAAGCAGAGCCCCCTGTGGGCAAAGGCAGATGCTGTTTATCACCGCTCCAATCAGGGCGGCGGCGAGTGGGAGTACAAGCGCCGCCTGCCCGAAAAGTGGAAGATCAGCTGCGGCGAGGGCGAGGATAAGCTCACCCTCATCGTCAGCCCCACCGGCTTCAAGCACACCGGCGTGTTCCCGGAGCAGGCTGTCAACTGGGCATGGTACGCCAAAAAGATCCGTGCCGCAGGCCGCCCGGTAAAGGTGCTGAACCTGTTCGGCTACACCGGCGGTGCCACGCTGGCCTGTGCGGCGGCAGGTGCCACCGTCTGCCATGTGGATGCCTCCAAGGGCATCGTGGCGTGGGGTAAGGACAATGCTGCGGCAAGCGGCCTTGCCGACCGGCCCATCCGCTGGCTGGTGGACGACTGTGCCAAGTTCGTTGCCCGCGAAAAACGCCGCGGCAACACCTACGACGGCATCATCATGGACCCACCCAGCTACGGGCGCGGCCCCGGCGGTGAGATCTGGAAGCTGGAGGACTGCATCTACGACCTCATCAGCCAGTGCGAAGAGGTGCTGAGCGATACGCCGCTGTTTTTTGCGGTGAACAGCTACACCACAGGCCTGTCCCCGGCGGTCATGGAATATATGCTCAAGACCACGCTGGTGCCCCGCTTTGGCGGCGAGACCTCCTGCGACGAGATCGGCCTGCCGGTCTCTGCCACCGGCGGCGTGGTGCCCTGCGGCGCCACGGCCATCTGGGAAGAATAAGGAAAGAACCCTCTCAGTCGCCTTGCGGCGACAGCTCCCCCGAAAGGGGGAGCTTTATAAGAGCTTACGGTAAGATGATTAAAAGCCCTCCCTGAGAGGAAAGACTTCCCCCGCTCCGGGGGAAGATGTCACCGCAGGTGACAAAAAGGGGAATCTGGCACGGCGTCAGCCGTGACTGAGAGGGTTATACGATTCAAGAATGGGGTACAGCCTCTTTCAGAGGGGCGCACCACCAGAAAGAGAAACACAAATGGAAGAGACGATTTTAACAGCACAAAATCTGAAATTCCGCTACGACAGCGACCAGCCGGTTTACGCACTGGACGGTGTCTCAACGGAAGTAAAGCGCGGCGAATTCGTGGCCGTGCTGGGTGCCAACGGCTGCGGCAAGTCCACGCTGGCAAAGCACTTCAACGCTATCCTGCTGCCGGAGAGCGGCAAGGTCTACGTGGAGGGCATGGACACCGCAGACGACGACAAGCTCTATGATATCCGCCAGACCGTGGGCATGGTGTTCCAGAACCCGGACAATCAGATCGTTGCCACCGTGGTGGAGGAAGACGTTGCCTTTGCACTGGAAAACCTCGGTGTGCCGCCGGAGGAGATGCGCCGCCGCGTGGACGACTCCATGAAGATGGCCGGCATCTATGAGTACCGCGAGCGCGCACCCCACAACCTTTCCGGCGGCCAGAAGCAGCGCGTTGCCATTGCAGGCGTTGTTGCCATGCGGCCGGACTGCCTGATATTAGACGAAGCCACCGCCATGCTGGACCCCCGGGGTCGTGAGCAGGTGATGCAGACCATCCACTACCTGAACAGGAATATGGGCATCACCGTGGTGTCCATCACCCACTACATGGAGGAAGCTGCGCAGGCAGACCGTGTGCTGGTGATGAGCAAGGGCCATGTGGTGATGGAGGGCACCCCCAAAGAGGTGTTCAGCCAGACCGAGAAGGTGCGCTCCCTGCATCTGGATGTGCCGCAGGCTGCAGAGCTGCGGGACGAGCTGGTGAAGGCCGGCATCCGGATGCCGGAGGGCATCATCGACACCGGCGAATGCGCACAGGCTCTGTACGAGCTTTTGCAGTAAGGGGGGCAGACGCAAATGGCAGATATCATCAAAGTAGAACATCTGAGCTACGTCTACAACCCCGGCATGCCCAATGCAGTCACTGCGCTGGACGACGTGAGCTTTACGGTGGAAGAGGGCGACTTTGTGGGCATCATCGGGGCCACCGGCTCCGGCAAGAGCACTCTCATCACTCATATGAACGGCCTGAACAAGCCTACCAGCGGCAAAATTTATATCGATGGCCGCGACCTGTGGGAAGATCCGGAGAAGATCCGAGACTTCCGCTTCCTCACCGGTCTGGTATTCCAGTACCCGGAGTACCAGCTGTTCGAGGAGACCTGTTATAAAGATATCGCGTTCGGCCCCAAGAACATGGGTCTGGACGAAGCCGAGATCGACCGCCGCGTGCATGAAGCCGCCGATTTCGTTGGCCTTGACCCGGCCCTGCTGGAGCGCAGTCCCCTTTGAGCTTTCCGGCGGCCAGAAGCGCCGGGTGGCCGTGGCGGGCGTTATGGCCATGAAGCCCCGCATTCTGGTGCTGGACGAGCCTGCTGCGGGCCTTGACCCGGAGGGACGGGACGACATCCTCAGCGAAGTAAAGGAATACCACAAAAAGGACCGGAACCACCGTGCTGCTGGTGTCCCACAGCATGGAGGACATTGCCAAGTACGCCAACCGTGTTCTGGTGATGAGCAATAAGAAAATTGCCATGTACGACACCGTGGAAAAACGTCTTTGCCCGCGCTCCGGAGCTGCTGGAGCTGGGGCTTTCCGTGCCGCAGGTGACGAAGACTCTCTAAGCTGCGGGAGATGGGTGTGGATGTGCCCGCTGATGTGTACACCATCCCCTATGCGGTCAAGATGATCCTGGAGGCCAAGCGCCGCCGGGAGGCAGGCGAGAGCCTTGTGCTCCCGCGAGAAGCAAAGAAGGAAGGAGGTGCTGCCGGATGCTGAGAGATATCACCATCGGCCAGCACTTCCCGGGCACGAGCCTTGTGCACCGGTTCGACCCGCGCCTGAAACTGGTGCTGACCATCGCCTATATTGTGCTGCTGTTTGCAGCTTCCAATCCGCTGGGCCTTGCCCTTTCCATTCTGTTCCTTGCAGCAATGTACAAGGTGGCAAAAATTCCCGGCAAAATGATCCTGAAGAGCCTGAAGCCCATCCTGCCCATCGTGATCTTCACAGCGGTGCTGAACCTGTTCTTTGTGTCAGGCGAGGGCGAACCGCTGGTGCACATCTGGTTTTTGACCATTTATGCCGAGGGTGTGCGCTATGCTGTGCTGATGGCAGTGCGCGTCATGGCGCTCATCGCGGGCACCAGCCTGCTCACCTACACCACCAGCCCCATCGTGCTCACGGATGCCATCGAGCAGCTGCTCAAGCCCTTGGGCAAACTGCACTTCCCGGTGCACGAGCTGGCGATGATGATGAGCATTGCCCTGCGGTTCATCCCCACCCTCATTGAGGAGACGGACAAAATTATGAACGCCCAGAAAGCCCGCGGTGCCCAGCTGGATACCGGCAAGATGACCGACCGGGTAAAAGCCTTGGTGCCGGTGCTCATCCCGCTGTTCATTTCGGCCTTCCGCCGCGCGGACGAGCTGGCCATGGCCATGGAATGCCGCTGCTACCGGGGCGGTGACGGCCGCACCCGCCTGAAGGTGCTGCGCTGCGAAAAGCAGGATTATATCGACCTTGCCGTGTGCATCGCCTGCTTTGCGGTGATCCTTGCTTCCCGGCTGGTGTTCCCGAATTTTTTAAGGTGAACGACCTC
>ENA-OQBL01000733-OQBL01000733.1-human-gut-metagenome-genome-assembly--contig:-NODE-733-length-15706-cov-6.969189_pt1 | contig 15706 bp, 13 predicted proteins | sample MGYA00242747_ERZ504553 | MGnify/ENA primary metagenome ERZ504553 (study PRJEB26092, sample SAMD00036240) | human gut metagenome | host: Homo sapiens | study: EMG produced TPA metagenomics assembly of...
GCGGTAAGTTCCCGCAGTCATACCACAGGATTTGCGAAAGCTCTGGGAGAGATAACTCTGAGAGGAAAATCCTGTCAGATGGGCAATGTCTGAAATTCCGTAATCAGTATTTTCCAGAAGTTCTTTACATACCTCGATTCGCTTTCTGTTTAGATAGTTCATAGGAGAATCCCATAATATTTGGTAAATTCATGGCTGAGATAATACTTGTTCAGGTGGCTGATGGCAGACAGATGATCAAGAGAAATGTTTTCTCCGTATTAGAATCAAGATATCGCTTGATATGTGCACATTCCCTGCTTGGATGTTGTGCTGTGATCAGTTCAAAAGGAGAATCTGTAATTCGCCGAAGCTGAAGAATCAGGATATTAAGCATATATATGCAGATTTTTTCATAATCCTTCAGACTGATTGTCCAGTTCCTGGAACAGAGAGTTAAAGTAAAAAAGCAGATCTGTTTTCTTTTTTCTGCAGTTAAAGATACGATATTCTTTCTGATCATTAAAAGAGAAGGATAATCCGTCTACTCCCACTGTGAAATAGCTGAGAGGAGGATTTCCACTGGAAATTTCAGTATGATTAATGTGAGGGTTAACAATGATCAGGTCATCCTTTGAGATGGGGTAGATTTTGTCCTCAAGCAGGAATTCCCCCTGTCCGTCCCGCACATAGAATAATTCAGTAAAGGCATGGGAGTGGGGAATGCTTGGCCAGTCACCTTCATAGAGGGAAGAAGATGCATTCAGAAGTGTGATCTTCTGTGGAGTAGTATCTTCAGGGCTGAAGCGAAGAGAATGTGTACTCATAAAAAAGTTTCGCCTCCATAATTTAGCAATTTTGTCTGATGTAAAAAAGTGAACAAAAAATAATAGAGGGAATCTGTTCTGCGTTTAGTTGTTGCGACTGGACTAAATGCATGAAAAAAACAATAAAAATCAAAATAATATAGACCATAATATCTAAAAACAGAATTCCCTTCAAAATTTCTGATAACATTTTTTATATAATATCACAATTCAATGCGCACAGCAAGATTTCTAAAAAACAAAGCAAAAAGAGAATTGAAAATGTTTTGGAAAGAACGTATTCTATAGACAGATAAGGCGCAAGAAAGAGCAGAATCAGGTCAGATAAGTTAAAAAAATAAGACAGGTTTATACAGAGAGGAGACAAACAACAATGAAAAAAGGTCGTGTAACAATACCAACCAATCTGGATGTAGTGCCACAGACACTGGAGATACTGGATGAATGGGGTGCAGATGCGATTCGTGACTGTGACGGAACAGAATTTCCGAAGGAATTAAAAGATACTGGCTCCAAGATATATGCAACCTATTATACAACCCGTAAGGATAATGAATGGGCAAAGGCACATCCTGAGGAAATCCAGCAGATGTATATCATGACATCCTTCCATACAGCAACGGAGGAGAAGCTGGAAATCCACCTGATGGATCATTTATATCCGGATATGCTGGCAGTGAATACAAGAGATGATATCTACAGATGGTGGGAAGTTATAGACCGTACTACCGGGGAACCGGTATCAACAGAGCTGTGGAGCTATGATGAAGAAACCGGTAATGTAGTGATCAGAGCTGCAAAGCTGTTTCATGAATACACTGTAAGTTTCCTGGCATATATCATGTGGGATCCGGTACACATGTACAATGCAGTAGTAAATGATTGGAAAGATGTAGAGCCACAGATCACATTTGATGTGCGACAGCCAAAAACAAAAGCTTATTCCCTGGAACGTCTGCGCAGATTCCTGGATACTCATGAGTATGTGGATGTTGTGCGCTTCACTACATTTTTCCATCAGTTTACTCTTATATTTGATGAACTTGCAAGAGAGAAATATGTAGACTGGTTTGGCTATTCAGCTTCAGTCAGCCCATATATTCTGGAGCAGTTTGAGAAAGAAGTGGGCTATCCTTTCAGACCGGAATATATCATTGACCAGGGATACATGAACAATACCTATCGGATTCCCTCAAAAGAATTCAAAGATTTTCAGGCATTTCAGAGACGTGAAGTTGCGAAGCTTGCCAAAGAGATGGTAGATATCGTACATGAATACGGAAAAGAGGCCATGATGTTCATGGGAGATCACTGGATTGGCATGGAACCGTTTATGGACGAATTTGCATCTATCGGACTGGATGCTGTAGTTGGAAGTGTTGGAAATGGTGCGACCCTGCGTCTGTTCAGTGATATTAAGAATGTAAAATATACAGAAGGAAGATTTTTGCCATACTTTTTCCCGGATACGTTCCATGAAGGCGGCGATCCTGTAAAGGAGGCAAAAGTGAACTGGGTAACAGCAAGAAGAGCAATCCTTCGAAGCCCGATCCAGAGAATAGGCTACGGCGGATATCTGAAACTTGCCCTGGAATTCCCGGATTTTGTACAGTATATCAAAGAAGTCTGCGAAGAGTTCCGCACTTTATATGATAACATTCAGGGAACGACTCCTTATTGCGTAAAACGGGTAGCAGTCCTGAACTGTTGGGGAAAGATGCGCTCATGGGGTAACCATATGGTACATCACGCCATCTATTACAAGCAGAATTATTCTTATTTCGGAATTATCGAAGCATTAAGCGGCGCACCGTTTGATGTATCATTTATCAGCTTTGACGATATCAAAGCAGACAAAGATATTCTGAAGAAATTTGACGTAGTGATCAATGTGGGAGATGCGGACACTGCACAGTCAGGCGGCGAGAACTGGATCGACGAAACAATCATCACAGCAGTCAGAGAATTTGTATATAATGGCGGTGGATTTATCGGTGTAGGAGAACCGGCAGCACATCAGTGGCAGGGCAGATTCATTCAGTTAGATGATGTACTTGGAGTAGAAGAAGAACATGGATTTAACCTGAATACAGATAAATATAACTGGGAAGAACACAGAGATCATTTCATCCTTAAAGATGCAGAAGGCGAGGTTGACTTCGGTGAAGGTAAGAAGAACATTTATGCCTTACCGGAAACAGAAATCTTAATCCAGAAAGACCAGGAAGTGCAGATGGCTGTAAAGACTTTCGGTAAAGGAAGAGGCGTTTATATCAGCGGACTTCCATACAGCTTTAAGAACAGCCGCGTGCTTTATCGTGCAGTCCTTTGGTCAGCATCCGCAGAGGAAGAACTTCACTGCTGGTATTCAACCAACTACAATGTAGAAGTACATGCTTACGTAAAAAATGGAAAATACTGCGTAGTCAACAACACTTACGAACCACAGGATACAGTAGTTTACAGAGGTGATGGAAGCAGCTTCCGGTTACATATGGAGGCAAATGAGATCAAATGGTATCAGATATGAAAGATATCAGATATGAAAGATATCGGATAGATTTTATCTGTAAAATAGATTGAAAAGAAAGTCAGTGAAGAAATAACAGAACAGGTTCAGACGTGAGCAGAATGCTTTTGCCTGAACCTGTTTTGATGTGTCAATAAGTTGATTTTTGAACAATCTTGCGTTTGAATTTCTTATTTACGCATTGTTGTCGGTCGCTGTAGCCACCGGCATACAATTATTTGATTAAGCTGTTATCATCAAAGTAGTTGATCTGCATTGCTGAACGAACATCATGAAGTGTCTGTGCAGCTTTTGCTTCAGCAACCTTGCTTCCCTCTTTGAGGATATCATATACATCATCAAGATGCTGCTCCCAGTATTTACGTCTCTCGCGGATTGGAGAAAGCTCTGCCTGGAGTACTTTATTCAGGAATTTCTTAACCTTGACATCACCCAGACCACCGCGTGTATAGTGTGCTTTCAGCTCGTCCAGATTCTGGTATTCAGGCAGGAACTCTGCGAAATATTCCGGCTTGCAGAAAGCATCCAGATAAATAAATACAGGGTTTCCTTCCACACGGCCAGGGTCTTCCACACGAAGATGATTCGGGTCTGTGAACATGGACATAACCTTCTTCTTAACATCTGCTTCTTCATCTGAAAGGTAGATGCAGTTTCCGAGAGACTTGCTCATTTTTGCCTTTCCATCAATACCCGGCAGACGGAGACATGCCTTATTGGATGGAAGGATGATCTCAGGCTCTGTAAGGGTTTCGCCGTATACGGTATTGAATTTGTGTACGATTTCTTTACACTGCTCAAGCATCGGGAGCTGATCCTCTCCAACCGGAACAGTAGTTGCATGGAATGCAGTGATATCTGCTGCCTGGCTGATCGGATAACAGAAGAATCCAACAGGGATACTTGCTTCGAAATTACGCATCTGAATCTCGGATTTAACAGTAGGGTTACGCTGTACACGTGCTACAGTAACAAGGTTCATATAATAGAAAGTAAGCTCTGTAAGCTCCGGAACCATGGACTGGATAAAGATGGTAGATTTCTCAGGATCAATGCCGCATGCAAGGTAGTCAAGCGCAACCTGAAGAATATTCTGACGAACTTTCTCAGGATGTTCTGCGTTATCTGTCAATGCCTGTGCATCTGCGATCATAATATAAATTTCATCATATAAGCCGGAGTTCTGTAAACGAACACGCTCGGATAATGAACCAACATAATGTCCAACATGAAGGCGGCCGGTTGGACGGTCACCGGTTAAAATAATTTTGCTCATTTTGCTCTCCTAAAAGTGAATTCCGATTTCCCAGAGAGTATCTGGAAATTCTCAGTTATCCCTATTATAAAGCCTGCGAATGTTACCGTCAATGATTTTGAGAGAATAAATAGGTATTATGTTACACCAGTATGGTTTTATGTACGCTAAATAATACCATATATCTGTATGGTATTATGATATATTGGAAGAGAAAAGTGGTCAGAATCAAAAAGCAGCTAAATTTGTGAATAATTATACAGGAAATACATTTCCATAATTGATAAAAAGGAAAGATTCTGCTAAAATAATAAGGAATTATACAAAATTTTACACTGAATAAGGATAAGATAAAAGGAGTAAACACACCATGCCAGTATTTGATTTCAGCGGTGCTTCAGACAAGAAACCAGGTGTACAGTCTGAATGTACCTACACGACTTTCCAGTCCAATGAACAGGAAACATCCCCTGAGAAACCGATCATGGTTCTTGATAACAGCAGCCGCCAGTGGAAACATCATTCCTGCGGTATTTTTACAAACCCGATCAAACGTACTTCCTTTGAGTTTAAAGAGGACGATGGAACTTTCGCAGCAGATATTCTCAGCATTGATTCAAGATTCGTAAGCCTTCTGAAATGGCTTGGAGAGAATCACATCAATGTACGTCTTTCCGGACAGAATCAGGAGAAAGGATATGCAGTTTATAAGATTCGTGAGACTGCATTCGGCGGCGGCACAAAGCTCTCCGCAGAGGACGGATTTCTTCAGTTTATGATCGAGAGACTTCTTGCAAGCAGTGCACCGGCAGAGATCGCAGAAGACGAAGATGAGGAAGAAACAGGAGATGAAATGAAGCTGACAAGTATTCAGAGCATCACTGATTTTATGACCTGCGCAGGCAGAACCCTTCCGGACAACATCCGTCTCTGGGCAAGAAGAAACCTTGCAGTTGCCCGTTCCCACGAAGTATCTCCGGAGGAAAGACGCCATGCTCAGCGAGCTCTTTCCATTATGATGAATGTACAGTGGAAGAGTAATTACTTTGAAGCAATTGATCCTCAGGAAGCCCGCAGAATCCTTGACGAAGAACTCTACGGAATGGAATCTGTAAAGCAGCGTATCATTGAGACGATCATTCAGATCAACCGTACCCATACACTTCCGGCATACGGACTTCTTCTTGTAGGCCCGGCAGGTACAGGTAAATCTCAGATTGCCTATGCGGTTGCCCGTATCCTGAAACTTCCGTGGACAACTCTGGATATGAGTTCCATCAACGATCCGGAACAGCTCACAGGAAGCTCCAGAATCTATGCAAACGCAAAGCCTGGAATCATCATGGAAGCCTTCTCAGCAGCAGGAGAATCCAACCTTGTATTCATCATCAACGAGCTTGATAAAGCAGCATCAGGCAAGGGCAACGGAAACCCGGCAGATGTACTTCTGACACTGCTTGACAACCTTGGATTTACAGATAACTACATGGAATGTATGGTGCCGACAGTGGGCGTTTATCCGATCGCTACAGCAAATGATAAATCCCAGATCAGCGCACCTCTGATGTCCCGTTTTGCAGTGATCGATATTCCGGATTACACCTCAGAAGAGAAGAAGATTATCTTCTCCAAATATGTACTTCCGAAAGTTCTGAAACGTATGAGCCTCAAAGCAGAAGAATGCGTAGTGACAGAAGACGGTCTGGAGGCTATTGTTGAGAAACACAAAAACACCAGCGGAATCCGTGACCTGGAACAGGCGGCAGAGCATATTGCAGCCAATGCCCTGTACCAGATTGAAGTAGACCACCTGACAGGTGTGACATTCAATGCAGAGATGGTAAGAGAATTACTTTCCTGAAAAACTGAAATTATATGTTTGAAAAAATCTTGACATAAATAAAAGTTAAGAGTATACTTTCAGACATCAGCAGGATAAAATTTAGAAATTGCTGATAAAAATAAAATAAGATCTTCAGGGCAGGGTGCAATTCCCTACCGGTGGTAAAGCCCACGAGCCATAAGGTATGATTCGGTGCAATTCCGAAGCCGACAGTACAGTCTGGATGAAAGAAGATAGTAGTAGAGATACAGAAGAATTAACTGATCTGTGAAAGCTGACTGCTCTGGAATAATTAATTTATTCCAGAGCTTTTTTAATATCATCAAAGCAGTTTTAATGATGAAGCAAAAAGTCAGATTCACATGAAGATAATTCAAACAGATATTAATTTACAGGCCCTGGATGTTGAAAGACACCGGGGCTTTTTTGGTATCATCAGTACCATCAGAAGAACAGGAGATGAGGGATTGAAAGATATAACGGATATGGAAAAAGACAGGCAATATATGAAAATGGCGTTAGAACTGGCACAAAAAGGAATGGGATTTACAGCACCTAACCCAATGGTAGGTGCCGTGATCGTCAAAAGCGGAAAAGTCATTGGCCAGGGATATCACAGAAAATACGGTGAACTTCATGCAGAAAGGGAAGCTCTGGCATCATGTACAGAACAGCCAGAAGGTGCCTCCATATATGTTACTCTGGAACCTTGCTGCCATTACGGGAAACAGCCTCCGTGTGTCAATGCAATCCTGGAATCGGGGATCAGACGTGTGATCATTGGTTCCTCGGACCCTAATCCCCTGGTTTCAGGAAAAGGAATCCGGATTCTGAAAGAGCATGGGATCGAAGTAACGGAAAACGTTTTAAAAGAAGAGTGCGATAAACTCAATGAAGCATTTTTCTATTACATACAGAATCAAAAACCATATGTAGTCATGAAATATGCGATGACCATGGATGGAAAAATTGCCACTTATACAGGCGCATCCAGATGGGTGACAGGCGAAGCTGCCAGAATGCATGTGCAGAAACAGAGATTGAAATATACAGGGATTATGGCTGGAGTGGGAACTGTGCTGGCAGATGATCCGATGCTTACATGCAGACTGGAAAACGGCAGAAATCCTGTGCGTATTATCTGTGACTCCCACTTGCGGACACCACTGAATTCCAGAATTGTGAAAACGGCATCAACAATTCCAACAATCTTTGCAACCAGCAGTAAAGACCAGCAGAAGATAAAGAATTATGAAGATATGGGATGTAAAGTTCTGAATGTCCCGGAAAAAAAACGGACACATAGATTTAAACAGACTAATGGAACTTCTGGGAGCTGCAAAGATAGACAGTATCTTACTGGAAGGAGGAGGCACTTTAAACTGGTCAGCACTCGAAAGCGGTATTGTTCAGAAAGTCCAGACCTATATAGCACCCAAACTTTTTGGGGGAGAAAGTGCAAAGACACCGATAGAAGGAAAAGGATTTCCTGATCCTGCCAGCGCAATATTATTAAAAAACAGCGAAATAATCAGAATAGGAGATGATTTTCTTATAGAGAGTGAGGTGAAGAGTAATGTTCACGGGAATTGTTGAAGAACTGGGAACTGTGGAAAAAAATAAAAAAAGGAGCAAATTCAGCAGTATTTACGATACGGGCAGAGAAAATTCTGGATGATCTGAAAACAGGGGACAGTGTAGCTGTAAATGGAATCTGCCTCACTGTAACTGCATGTCTGGAAGATGGTTTTACAGCAGATGTGATGCATGAGACATTGAATCGTTCTGCGCTGATTCAGCTTTCTTTGGGACAGCATGTAAATCTGGAAAGGGCAATGCCTGCAAATGGAAGATTTGGAGGACACATTGTTGCCGGGCATGTGGATGGAACAGGAAAAATCACGGAAATTCGCAGAGATGATAATGCTGTCTGGTACACCATTCAGGCTTCACCACAAATTATGAAATATATTGTGACAAAAGGTTCTGTAACAGTTGATGGAATCAGTCTTACAGTGGCAAAAGTCTCAGAAACAGACTTTTCCATTTCTGCAATTCCTCATACAGTAAAGATTACAGTCCTCGGAGAACGCAAAGAAGGAGATATTGTTAATCTGGAGACAGACATAATTGGAAAATACGTGGAAAAATTAATAACGCCTGTGAAAGAACAGCCGATAAAAAGTAATATTACACGGGATTTTCTGAATAAGTATGGCTTTTGACAGAATTAACCACAAAGCGGTTATTCGATTGATGCAGAACTGTACAGTGGATGTTTTATCTGCCTAACATGAACCAGATAAGCAGCCAATACGAATGATTTTGCCCCCTTAACAACAGAAAAATATATTGTATCAGCAAAAAATACATTGCATAAGGAGAGAAAAAAATGAACAGATTTGATTCAGTGGAAGAAGCTCTGGAAGAACTTCGGAATGGAAAAATTATTCTGGTAACGGATGATCCGGACAGAGAGAATGAAGGAGATTTTATCTGTGCAGCAGAGTTTGCCACAACAGAAAATATTAACTTTATGGCAACTCACGGAAAAGGACTTATCTGTATGCCAATGTCTGAGGAATATGTAAGAAAACTGCAGTTCCCGCAGATGGTAGCAGAAAATTCAGATAATCACGAAACTGCTTTTACTGTTTCCGTAGACCATATCAGCACCACTACAGGAATCTCTGCGGCAGAACGTTCTGTTACTGCCATGAAATGTGTGGATGAGAATGCAAAACCCGAAGATTTCAGACGCCCCGGACATATGTTTCCACTTCTGGCGAAGAAGAACGGTGTTCTGGAAAGAAACGGACATACAGAGGCAACTGTAGACCTGTGCAGACTTGCAGGGTTAAAACAGTGCGGGCTGTGCTGTGAAATTATGAGAGAAGACGGCACTATGATGCGGACTTCTGAGTTACGGGAACTTGCCGGAAAGTGGAATCTTAAATTCATAACAATTAAAGATATTCAGAATTACCGTAAATGCCATGATATTCTGGTGGATCGCGTGACGACCACAAAAATGCCGACCAGATACGGAGAGTTTATGGCGTATGGATTTGTAAACCGCCTGAATGGGGAACATCATGTAGCACTGGTAAAAGGTGAAATCGGAGATGGAGAAAACGTTCTGTGCCGTGTGCATTCAGAGTGCCTGACAGGAGACGTTTTTGGATCACAGCGTTGTGACTGCGGACAGCAGTTTGCAGCGGCGATGGCCCAGATTGAGGAAGAAGGCAGAGGGATACTCCTTTATATGAGACAGGAAGGAAGAGGAATCGGACTGATCAATAAACTTCGTGCCTATGAACTTCAGGAACAGGGAATGGATACACTCGAAGCGAATCTGGCACTTGGATTTGCCGGAGACGAAAGAGAATACTACATTGGTGCGCAGATTCTGAGAAATCTTGGGGTAAAAGAGCTGAGGCTGCTGACAAATAACCCGGATAAAGTTTATCAGTTGGAAGAATTTGGCATCAGGATCAAACAGAGAGTTCCGATACAGATGAATGCCACAGCGTATGATCTGCGTTATCTTAAGACAAAACAATTACGAATGGGACATATTCTGAAGTATTAAATACAGCGGGGATTTTCATATATAACGATAACGTTCCCGAAAATAAAATTTACCGTATATAAAAACCTGTACAGGTTAAAAAATATAAATTTACAGATGAAAGGACCAGAAAAAATGAAAACATTAGAAGGAAAATTAGTATCAGATGGAATGAAAGTAGGAATTGTAGCAGCCCGCTTCAATGAATTTATAACTTCCAAGCTGGTAAGTGGTGCCATGGATGGGCTGACACGTCACAATGTAAAAGAAGAGGACATCCAGGTAGCGTGGGTACCAGGTGCTTTTGAAATCCCACTGATCGCGTCTAAAATGGCAAAAAGTGGAAAGTATGATGCGGTTATCTGCGTAGGTGCTGTGATTCGTGGAAATACCAGTCATTATGATTATGTATGCAATGAGGTTTCCAAAGGGATTGCATCAGTATCACTGGAAACAGGAGTTCCGGTATTATTCGGAGTACTTACCACAGAAAACATCGAGCAGGCAATTGAACGCGCAGGTACAAAAGCAGGAAATAAAGGCTATGACTGTGCACTCAGTGCCATTGAAATGGTAAATCTGATCAAAAAATTTGAAGCTTAAATAGACAACAGATCAGACCCTGAAAGTGAAACCAGTTCACGAAAATCGAAAGGTAATGGTGCTTCCAGAAGGAGCATTTCATCTCTGAAAGGATGCTGAAAAGAAACTTTCCATGCATGAAGGGCTGCCCTGGAAAAGGAAGCACAAAAAGATATTTTATCGTCTGAATGATAAAGAGTATCTCCAAGCAAAGGATGTCCTGTGGATGCCATATGGACACGGATCTGGTGGGTACGTCCGGTATCCAGCTTAAGTGTGATAAGCGACCAGTCCTGACTGGAAAAAAGAGTATGATAATGAGTAACTGCTGTTTTGATTTTTCCCGATAATGCAGATGAATGTAAGGAAAGATCAGCAGCAGTTTTCATTTTCAGATGATTCTCCGGGTCCTGCATCAGCGGTAAATCTAAGGTATGCCAGACACCAGGCATATCTACAGGCAAAGTACCGGATACAGCGGCAAGATATTGCTTGTGAATTTTGCATGGAGATTTTACAGATTGAAGCCTTGAAGCTGCTACCTGATTTTGGGCAAAAACCACAATCCCGGAAGTCTCCTGATCCAGCCGCCCCACCGGGCGGACACAGACCTGTTCATTTTTCTCTCGAAAGTAACCGGCAACAAGATTGGAGAGGCTGTCTGTATAATGCATTCCCGTCGGATGCGTAACCATTCCTGCCGGTTTATCAACTGCCAGAATATCCGTATCTTCATATAAAATATTCAGAGAAAAAGAAGTTTCGGAAACTGGAGCTGAAGCTTTGTTGGAATGGAAATCCGACAAATCTTTACTTTTGATTCCGTCATTATAATTTTCAAGATGCGCAGAAGCAGTCCCGGCTTCCTCCAGACAAACGCGGATCACATCGCCTGGATATATTGTCTCAGTTACACGACAGCGAACTCCGTTTCTGGTAATCCCGTCCGGTCGAAACTTCGCCTGGCTGATCTGCCGTTTTGTAAGTCCTGCATTCTTTTTCAGAAATGCTTCCATTTTAAGTTCTGTAGTTTGTTCATCTATTCTAAATTCCAGATATCGTTCCATCTTAATACTTTTCCTGCGTAATATATTCTGATATTGATACCATTGATATTACAGGGCAAAAAATAAACTGTCAATGCAAAATTATGTCAGCGTAATGCATAAAATATACTGAAGAAAAATTGCAATTGTGCTATGATATAAGAATCAAAACAATGAAAGCGGGGCAGAAAATAAATATGAAATACTTAATCATTGGAGCCGGAGGAACCGGTGGTGTTACCGGATATTATATGAAAAAAGCAGGCAAGGACGTAACCCTGATCGCGAGAGGCGAACACCTGAAAAAAATCCAGAAACAGGGTCTTACATTGGAGAAAATGTGGGATAAAACAGAAGAAACAATCACTATCCCGGCTACAGATATGGAACATTACACAGACCATCCGGATGTGGTTTTTGTCTGTGTGAAAGGCTATTCTCTGGATGAAACTATTCCGTTTATCAGGCGAATCTCAAAGAAAACAACCATCGTAATTCCTGTTTTAAACATCTATGGAACCGGTGGGAAGATGCAGAAACAACTTCCTGAACTTCTTGTAACAGACGGATGTATCTATGTCTCGGCAAACATTAAAGAATCAGGCAGACTTCTTCAGCATGGACAGATCCTGCGCATTGTATTTGGCGTAAGAGACCAAGCAGAATTCAGACCAGAACTGAGAGAAATCCAGAAAGACCTCTGTGACAGCAACATTGACGGGATTCTTTCTGAGAATATCCGACGCGAAGCACTGGAGAAATTCTCCTACGTATCACCAATCGGTGCAGCAGGACTCTACTATCATGCAACAGCCGCAGATTTCCAGAAAGAAGGCGAAGCCAGAGAACTCTTTAAAACCATGATAAGAGAAATCGCAACACTTGCAGAAGCCATGGGAATCCCGTTTCAGAAAGATATGGTAGATGTAAACTTAAAAAATTCTCTCCAACCTCGCACCGGAAGCAACTACCTCTATGCAGAGAGACATCATGGAAGGAAAACAGTCTGAAATAGATGGATTAGTCTATGAAGTAGTAAGAATGGGTGAAAAATATCATGTTCCGGTACCGGCATATGAGAAGGTGGCAGAGAAACTTAAAGCATTATAAAGACATCATTTATAATTTTGTTGTCTGATATTTGAAGCAGTACAAAAAAAGGGATGCGAATCATTCGCATCCCTTTCATAATCATTTGGACAATTTAAATTATAACTGAGGACCAGCTGCAACAAGTGCTTTACCAGCAGCGTTTCCTTCGTATTTAGCAAAGTTCTTGATGAATCTTCCAGCAAGATCTTTAGCTTTTACTTCCCATTCAGAAGCGTCAGCATATGTGTCACGAGGATCAAGGATACCTGTGTCTACGCCGTTAAGCTCTGTTGGAACTTCGAAATCGAAGAATGGGATCTTCTTAGTAGGAGCGTTAAGGATATCTCCGTTAAGGATTGCATCGATGATACCACGAGTATCTTTGATGGAGATACGTTTTCCTGTTCCGTTCCATCCTGTGTTAACCAGGTAAGCTTTTGCTCCGCTCTTTTCCATTTTCTTAACAAGTTCTGCTGCGTATTTTGTCGGATGCAGTTCAAGGAATGCCTGTCCGAAGCAAGCAGAGAATGTAGGTGTAGGCTCTGTGATTCCACGCTCTGTACCAGCAAGTTTAGCTGTGAATCCAGACAGGAAATAGTACTGAGTCTGAGCTTCTGTCAGGATAGATACTGGAGGAAGTACTCCGAAAGCATCTGCGGACAGGAAGATTACGTTCTTAGCTGCCGGTGCAGAAGAGATCGGGCGAACGATGTTTTCAATGTGGTTGATCGGATAAGATACACGAGTATTCTCTGTTACACTCTTATCTGCGAAATCAATCTTGCCTTCAGCATCAAGTGTTACGTTCTCAAGAAGAGCGTTACGTTTGATTGCATTGTAGATGTCCGGCTCAGATTCTTTGTCAAGGTTGATAACCTTAGCGTAGCATCCGCCTTCGAAGTTGAATACGCCGTTGTCATCCCAGCCATGCTCGTCATCACCGATCAGGAGACGTTTCGGGTCTGTGGAAAGAGTTGTTTTACCTGTTCCGGAAAGACCGAAGAAGATAGCTGTGTTTTCGCCGTTCATATCTGTGTTTGCAGAGCAGTGCATGGAAGCCATGCCTTTAAGTGGAAGGAAGTAGTTCATCATAGAGAACATACCTTTCTTCATTTCTCCGCCGTACCATGTGTTTACGATAACCTGCTCTTTAGTTGTGATGTTGAACATTACAGCTGTTTCAGAGTTAAGGCCTAATTCTTTATAGTTTTCAACTTTAGCTTTGGAAGCGTTGTATACAACGAAATCTGGCTCGAAGTTTTCAAGTTCTTCAGCTGTTGGCTGGATGAACATATTTGTTACGAAATGTGCCTGCCAAGCAACTTCAACGATGAAACGGATAGCCATACGAGTATCTTTGTTAGCACCGCAGAATGCATCTACTACGAAAAGTCTCTTGTTGGAGAGCTCTTTTTTAGCGATTTCTTTTACTGCATTCCATGCTTCCTGAGTTGCAGGATGGTTATCGTTTTTGTATTCGTCTGTTGTCCACCATACTGTATCTTTGGAGTTCTCATCCATAACGATGTATTTATCTTTAGGAGAACGTCCTGTGTAGATACCTGTCATAACGTTAACTGCACCAAGTTCGCTGACCTGACCTTTTTCAAAGCCTTCCAGTTCCGGTTTGGTTTCTTCTTCAAATAATACTTCATAAGAAGGGTTGTAGACAATTTCTGTAGTTCCGGTAATGCCATACTTGCTTAAATCGATTTTTGCCATCTTACGTTTAACCTCTTTTCTTCGTTAATGAAAGCGCCTGTTTAAACAGGCTTAAGATACCTTACCATAAAAGCGAATGGGTATCGCTTCTCTTTTACTATTATACATATTTAACGCTTAAAATCAACAGGATTTTTGCCTTTTTTTTTTGAAATTTGTTTAAAGATTTATCAACTCAAATTTGATGGAAAAAACCGTCATTTTTCACAAAAGGTATGTAAATTTATTATAGTGGCAATATGGGAATACTATTCGTGGATATGATAATATTCTGTCTGATTGGAACAGGCAGGAAAGACAACCAGGAAATACTAACCAGGAGAGCTGCCACTATGTGGTTGTGCCGAAGAAAGATGCATGTTAAAATAGGAAAGAATTATCCGGCTGAAAATGACAGAGTATTATACAGCAGAGAAAAATAAAGAGAGGATGAAGATTATCAAAACTTATTATTTAATTGATTATGAAAATGTAGGAAGTGAAGGCTTCAAAGGATGCGAAAAATTACGGGAAACAGATATTATCCATCTTTTTATACAGATAACAGCAGAAAAATAGACCTTGATATTATCAATGATCACGGAGAGTCAAAACTGATCACGCATAAAGTACCGACAGGAAATCAGTCAGCAGATATGCATCTGGGCTCTTATCTGGGATACCTGATAGGAAAAGAGTGCACAGGGCAGGATGAAGAATGCAAAATTGTTGTAATCAGCAAGGATACAGGCTTTGATCATATTATAGAATTCTGGAAAGCAGAAGAAAATGTGAAAATTTCCAGAAACGAGAAGATTTCCGGAAAACAGGTACAGACAAGAAAACAGGTAAAAAAAGCAGACCAGTAAAGAAAAGACAGACAGTTGGCAGAACAAACTGATCAGAAAACAGAAAAACAGTTGAATGAACAATCTGAAAAGCAGTCTGTCAAACAATCAGAGAATCAGAATACAAAAAAGCCAAAACAAAAGATAATTGACATGAAAGCCGGAACAAAGAAATTACAGCAGGAACTGGTATTGGTTCTCGACAAGGCAGGCATGACAAAGGAAGTGGTAAATTATGTCTCAACAACTGTGGAGAAAATGCAGAAGACAAAACAGAAGCAGCAGATTTACAGATCTATCATTTCCAAATACGGACAGACAAAAGGACTGAATATCTATAACCATATTAAAAAGAAATCTAACGGAATAAAAAATAACGGAATAAAATAACGGAATAAAAGAAGGAGGACCGGAACCTACATCGATTCCCGG
>ENA-OQBL01000734-OQBL01000734.1-human-gut-metagenome-genome-assembly--contig:-NODE-734-length-15696-cov-5.281136_pt1 | contig 15696 bp, 12 predicted proteins | sample MGYA00242747_ERZ504553 | MGnify/ENA primary metagenome ERZ504553 (study PRJEB26092, sample SAMD00036240) | human gut metagenome | host: Homo sapiens | study: EMG produced TPA metagenomics assembly of...
AGGTGGTTCTGAATCAGCCTCGCCGGACAGAATGACCGCCCCACAGGGATGGAGGCGTTAACGGAAAGAGTTTCCACCAATGCAGACAGCTCCACCCGATCCGAATCTTCCAGATCAAAAGAGATCTGAATCTTCGGACCTGCAGCGGAAATCACCGACAGCTTTAACGTATTCTCCTCCCAGGAGATATCTGCATGTTCCATCGACGCTTCGCCTGTCCATCTGGCGAACTCATCCAGAAAGCTGCGAAAGGATTCCCCGATAAAGATACCCCTTTTATCTGCATCCTTCTTTATTCTGCAGGAAAGATATGGTACATTTTTCTGTTCTTTCATCCTGACACCCCTTTTCTCTTTTGTTGCAGCAGTTCAGCCGGCTGACCTGTAACCTTTGGTTTACTATCTGCATTTTACTTCATATTTTCCATTTCGCAGATTTTTTTCTCAAAACAAAGGAAACAGAAAAAGGAAACAGATGAAACGCTGCATTTCCTTTGTTCTGTACACGGGCATGCAGACGGTGTGCAAACGTTCAAAGACACACAAAAAGGCCGCCTCATGACGGGATCCTCCCACCACATGGCAGCCTTTCTGAAGGGCTGATCTTCAACTCCTCATACGTTCCTTTTTTCCCTCACCCGCGCAGACGGCGTCACTGCCTGCAGGATTTTTGACGCAAAGGCGGAATCAGAAGAATAAAGAATCTGATAGATCTGCAGATACATTTCCAGATCCAGCTCAAAGCGCGAATCGTCCAGCCGGATGGTTGTAATCTTTTTTTCACAGTTCAGCGCGGCATTGACCTCTGCCTGAACATGTTTCGATTTTGTTGAATTCCGGGAACTGAATAAAAAGAAATCCACACAGGCCTCCGACTGTATCTTGGTGGCAAGGATTTTTCTCCAGTTTTCTCCGCCTTTGATTCCTTCATCATACCAGACTCTGCAGCCTGCCTGCTGCAGCTGCGCCAATACCGGAAATACAGCATCACTGTCCTGATGCGCATAGCTGACAAAGATATAATCTTCTTTTCCTGAATAGGGCATTTCCACATATGTCTTATCATTCAGCTCTTTTTCCTTCCTGGACGCCTTTTCGATCATCCATTCGTACTGTGAATATAAGCCCTGAAAATCAAACAAAGAATCCTCCCCTCCGTAAATCACAATCTCGTCGAACAGCTTTCTTTCCTCCAGCATAATTTTCTTTACCATTTCCCCGGTCTTCAGCCGTGCTTCCAGTTCTTCCCGGGTAAGATCGGGAATTGCCTCAAACATCTTTTTCAGCTGCAGTTGATCAATATAGACGCCCACAATCGTAACATATCCGCCATAGGCTGCCTTTATCTGCCTGATAAATTCAATAGTATCCGAAGACAGGGTAAGCAGACAGTTTTTTCTTCCCCGGACAGAATCAATGATCTGCTCCTTGTTAAATCCTATGAGCATCCCATTATTTTCATAGACAAAATCACAGTTTTCAACTTCTTCCCGGGACGACTGTTTTCGCGGTCAAACCTTGCCTGAACCACAGGATCCCCTGGAATATAATTAAATTTCTGAATCAGTTCAAACCCATGCTCTTCGAAAAAAATGGCGGCTTTTTTTCCCCCATTTCCACCGTTGAGCCAAACAGTATAAACAGCATAATACCTCCTCGAAGTCATACATTGATATCTGTGTTTTGAAAGTTACAGTTCAGCCAGCTGAACTGTAACTTTCGATTTCATGTTCCTCTGTGGAAAGTATAACATAAAAAACCGCTTTCGGCGATTTCGTCTCACAATTTCAGAAAAGCACGGAACCTCAGGCATCCGGCCTGTCCGCGAAACGATTTTCAATGGCGGATGCCGCAATTGTCCCTCCGGAGAAGGTGTCATCAGAATGATCCGTCTGTCTCCGGGTTTTCCTTATCTTCTGGTGCTTCCAGATCCTCCAGTTCAGCCGGATCCTCCAACTCTTCCGGTTCAGTCGGATCCTCCGGATCTCCCGGTTTTTCCAGATCCTCCGGACCTGCTTCTGGCTGCTCCGGTTCTTCCACGGTTTCCGCTTCTCCGGAACCAGAGCTTCCAAATCGTCTGGACAGACGCACTACCTTTCTGTCTGTACTCTGTCTGTGCTCCAGCGCCCGTCTGAGCGCCTCCCGGACCGCATCTTCCATATCATCCTCGCATTTGTCCACAGCTTCTTTTGCCGAAAGGTCTCCGAAAATGATATCTACAATTCCCGGCGCATATTTTTCGAACATCATTGCCGGACAATAGATGCTGTTTCTTACCACGTCTTCCGTGGGCTGGATGCTTCCCGCGCAGTCCACATAACATTTGTAGAGGATTTCGCCGTCTCCCAGATCCAGCTCAAAGTTTCCGTTGTTCAGCCCATAATTGGCTCTGCACACAAACTCGGCCATCTTTGCCATCTGTTCATGATCGTCCGCTTCTGCTCCGATCGGTGAAACGACACATACCTTATAATCCTCCTGACGAACCTGAACATAATATTGAACTTTTTTTGATCTTACTGCTGATGGAAAGTCCAAAGCAGAAAATTCCTTTCTCTTTGTCAAAGAAAAACTTCCAGTCATCCTTTGTCAGGAAATTATTGAGCGCCCTCGCAATACTTTCAGAATATCTTCTCATTTATATCCTCCTCCCTGTCTGTGGAAATTGTTTTCTGCAACAGGTATGTCCGCCATTGCAGATGCCGTGGTAACAGTTCCGCCAGCTGAACTGTAACATGCTGTGTTCTGATAACTCTATCCTAACAGACAAAAGCAGAGACAAGAATATCTTTTTGAACACTATTTGAAACATGCAAATGAAACACCGAAACACGATGGGCGGCTCCAGCCTGACGAAAGGCTTTATGATGATGCAGTCTCACAGTAACCATTCAATCAGCTGAACGGTTACGCTTCATAACCATCGCCCGATAGAAGGCCATTCCGTTTGTGGAGGCAAACGTCTGCGGCGCTCTGTGTCGGTCGGAAGCCACGGAAGGCAGCAGATCATATTTCTGCGCCATATTCTGCAGAAATGTCATTTTCTCAGAATCACCAAGATAAAGCTCATAATAAACTTCCATTCCGCCAAGCTCTCCCGCAGCATTTTTTAAAATCCGCGATCAGCTGCTCGATCTCCTCCATGCGGGTGGCCCAGCTGGTGGCAATGCGCATCACGGTGTGGGTGTCGTCGTACTTCTCCCAGAAGCCGAACTTTGCCAGTGGCTCCAGCGCTTCCAGCTGGCTGTTTTCCAGAATGGGGAACACCTGATTGGTGGGTGACTCCATATAGAAGCGGTAGCCCTTGGCAGCAAGGCCCTCCTTCAGACGGTCGGCGGTCTCGATGGCGTTCCGGCTGATGCGGGTGTACAGATCATCGGTGAACAGCACATCGAACTGCAGGCCCATCAGACGGCCCTTGGCAAGCAGCGCGCCCTGCTGCTTGACCATAGTCATAAAGTGGGCCGGTGCGCCGTGGGGAAACACCACGGCCTCGCCGCACAGCGCACCCACCTTGGTGCCGCCGATGTAGAACACATCGGTCAGGCGGGCGATATCCTGCAGGGTAACATCGGTGCCCTTGGCCATCAGACCGTAGCCCAGGCGTGCGCCGTCCATGAACAGGGGCATGTGGTACTCCTGACACACAGCGTGCAGCTCTTCCAGTTCAGCCTTGGTGTACAGGGTGCCGTACTCGGACGGGTGAGAGATATATACCATGCCGGGGAACACCATGTGGTCGTGGTTGGCATCGGCATAGAAGGTGGCGCACCAGTCGCGCACATCGGCGGCGCTCACCTTGCCCTCGTGGGCGGGCAGGGCAATGACCTTGTGGCCGGTATACTCAATGGCACCGGCTTCGTGTGCAGCCACATGGCCGGTGGCTGCAGCCATCACGCCCTGCCAGCGCTGCAGCATGGACGCAATGACGATGGCGTTGGTCTGGGTGCCGCCGGAGATGAAGGTCACGTCTGCATCCGGACAGCCGCAGGCAGCGCAGATCTTTGCTTTGGCGCTGGCGCAGTAGGGGTCGGTGCCATAGCCGGGCACCTTTTCAAAGTTGGTCTCGGCCAGCTTTTGCAGGATGGCAGGGTGTGCACCCTCACAGTAGTCGTTCTCGAAATACAGCATATCGTTACTCCTGATCCAGTGAGATAAAGTGTTGATAGGGCTATTCTACTACGGGGGAGAGGGAGTGTCAAATCGCGTCCCTCTTTACGGCAAAGGATTTTTACTGTATCTTTAGTTTTTCTATGGTATAATGCGGGAAACGGAATATATTATTTGGGAAGGGGAATGTGCATGAAAAAACAGACGCTTGTGCGGGATGCCACCGTAATGCTGCTGGCTCTGTTCGCCGCCTATGCCATGGTGATGCTTACACAGGCCGTTATGGGCCGCATTGAGGGCGTAGCAATGCTTATCTTTATGCTGGCGGTATTTGTCACCTCTATGTATACAGAAGGTTATGCGTGGGCGTGGCGGCTTCGCTCATCAGCGTGCTGGCTGTGAACTTTGCCTTCCTCTCACCGTATTTCGCCTTCAACTTTACCCTGTCGGAAAACCTGTTCTCCGGCCTTGTGATGCTGGTGGTGTCCATCATGACCAGCACCCTTACCACCCGCATCAAAAAGCAGGAACAGCTGCGTATGGAAAGCGAGAAGGAGAAGATGCGTGCAAACCTTCTGCGCGCGGTTTCTCACGATCTGCGCACCCCGCTCACCTCCATCTACGGTGCCTGCTCCACTGTGATCGAAAATTATGACTCGCTGGATAAGGAAAAGACCATTAAACTGCTTGGCGAAGCCTGCAGTGATGCCCAGTGGCTGACCCGCATGGTGGAGAATCTGCTTTCCGTCACCCGCATCGACAGCGAGAAGGTGACGGTGCAAAAGACCCCCACTGTGCTGGACGAACTGCTGGATACGGTGCTGGTCAAGTTCCGCAAGCGCTACCCGGAGATCCCGGTGGAGCTGGAAACGCCGGATGCCTTTATCGTGATCCCCATGGATTCCATGCTCATCCAGCAGGTGCTGATGAACCTGCTGGAAAATGCCGCTCTGCACGCCGAGGGCATGACAAAACTGACCTTGAAGGTGTTCACGGTGGGCAATCGTGCGGTGTTCGAGGTGACGGACAATGGCTGCGGCATCCCCAGAGAACGGCTGAAAACGCTGTTCTCCGGCACCGGCGGCACCGACCCGGATGTACCGGCAGACAGCCGCAAGCACGGCATGGGCATCGGCCTTTCGGTGTGTGCGGCCATCATCAAGGCGCACGGCGGCGAGATCAAGGCCGAGAGCCGTCTGGGCGAGGGAACGACCATCCGCTTCTGGCTGGAGACCGAAGAAATTGAAATGGAGGATGCAGAAGATGAGCGAATAACAAATTCAAGGTCCTGATCGTAGAGGATGAGGCAAATATCTGCAGCTTTATCGAAACGCTGCTCACCACCAACGATTATCAGGCTCTGGTGGCCCATACCTGTACCATGGGCCTGACTCTGTTCGCCTCCCACAACCCGGATCTGGTCATTCTGGATCTGGGCCTGCCGGACCGGGACGGGCTGGAATTCATCCGCACCGTGCGGCAGAAGTATATGACCCCCATCGTGGTGCTCTCGGCCCGCACCGACGAGATGGATAAGATCGAAGCGCTGGATCTGGGTGCCAATGATTACATCACCAAGCCCTTCAGCACCGGCGAACTGCTGGCCCGCGTGCGCGCTGCCCTGCGGCTGAACCGCTACAGTGCCATGCACGGCGGCAATGCCCCGGCGGGTGAGTTCCGCGCACAGGGAATGCGCATCAACTATGACCGCCGTAAGGTGTTCGTGGACGAGCAGGAGATCAAGCTGACCCAGACCGAATACAACATCGTGGCGTTCCTTTCCCAGCACGCGGGCCGCGTGATGACCTATGCGGCCATCGTCAAGGCCATCTGGGGCGATACCGACATCGGCAGCACCAAAAAGCTGCAGGTGAACATGGCCAATATCCGCAAAAAGCTGGGCAGCCGTCCGGGCAGCAATGCCTATATCCTCAATGAGCTGGGCGTGGGCTACCGCATGATCGACGAGGATGCCCGCAGCGGGGAGATCAACGAATGATACTTGCACTGATCCTGTTTGCTGTTACCTATGTATTGATGCTGCGGATGCAGCAGTACCGCCCGTGGGTGGCACTGTGCAGTGCGGTGCTCTTTATTGTGCTGGGCGAGGCAGGGGTCTACGAGTTTTCACTCCGCGCCGCGCTGCAGGCCGTGGATTATAATGTGCTGCTCATGATGGCGGGCACCATGGGTACGGTGGCACTGTTCATCGAGAGCAAAATGCCTGCCCGCCTGGCGGAAATGCTTATCGTCCGTGTGCCGGATGTCAAGTGGGCGGTGTGTATGCTGGCGCTGTTCGCCGGTGTCATCAGTGCTTTTGTGGACAATGTGGCCACGGTGCTCATGGTGGCACCGGTGGGCCTTGCCATTGCCCGTAAGCTGAAGATCTCGCCGGTGCCGGTGCTCATTGCCATTGCGGTGTCCTCTAACCTGCAGGGCGCGGCCACGCTGGTGGGCGACACCACCAGCATCCTGCTGGGCAGCTTTGCCGACATGAATTTCTTCGATTTCTTCTGGATGCGGGGCCGTCCGGGCATCTTCTGGGGCGTAGAGCTGGGCGCACTTGCTTCGCTGGCAGTGCTGCTGTGGCTGTTCCGCCGCGAGACCCAGCCTATCGCCGCAAAGGTGGAGACTGAGGTGGAGGACGATGTGCCCACTGCCCTGATGCTGCTGACGGTGGGTCTGCTCATTGCGGCATCTTTCCTGCCGGAGCCTGCAGCCGGGCCGCTGCACACGGTGTACGAGCTGCGCAGCGGTCTTGTGTGCATGGGGCTGTGCCTGTTTGGCGTGGCGCGCGCCTGCCTGCGGGCAGGGTCGGCAAAGCCGCTGGCGCATGTGCTGGGCGAGCTGGACTGCGATACCCTGCTGCTGTTGTTTGGCTTGTTCATCGTGATCGCGGGCATCCACGCGGCGGGTGTTATCGACGCAGCAGCCCGGCTGTTCCATGCCGTGGCAGGGGAAAGCCCTTTCCGGCTGTTCACCCTGCTGGTGGTGGTGTCGGTGGTGCTTTCGGCCTTCATCGATAACATCCCTTACGTGGCCGCCATGCTGCCGGTGGTGCAGAGCATCGCCGCCCTGATGAACGATGGCGTGGGCGTGGAACCCTATGTGTTTTACTTCGGCCTGCTCACCGGTGCAACGTTGGGCGGCAACCTGATCCCCATCGGTGCTTCGGCCAATATCGCGGCCATTGGCATTCTGCGCAAAAACGGCGAGACCGTCACCACCCGCGACTTCCTGCGCATCGGCGTGCCCTTTACGCTGGCTGCCGTGCTGGCAGGCTATGCGTACCTGTGGCTGGTGTGGGGCAAAGTCTGATCTTCTGGCCTCCGGAACGGCTGCCTGCTGAAGAAAAAACAAAGAAACTCCGACCCTCCGCACCGCCGGAAAATCGGCCTGCAAAGGGCTTTTTTCGCGAAAGTATGACGTTTTGTAGTGAGGAAAAAGCTTTTTTTGAAAAAATGCTTGACAATTCTGCCATATCTGGTATAATAACTATCGTTCCGAGCGTCACAGCTCACGAATACAACAGAATATGCGGATATGGCGGAATTGGCAGACGCGTTAGATTCAGGTTCTAATCGGGGCAACTCGGTGGAGGTTCAAGTCCTCTTATCCGCACCAAACAATGAAAATCCGAACCTTTTCTCGATAGGAGAAGGGTTCGGGTTTTTTGTTTTCTTCGGAAATGAGAATTCTGGCTCTTCCCTGACGGCTGTGTGTCCAAAACCTTATCAGAAGAAAGACCGTATCACGAAGGTCACAACTGTAAGAGTGCCGTAAGGCAGAAAGGACACGATTATGAAGTACGATGCAAGAACCTGTTCGTTCAACAATGTGTAAAAGGCATGGAAATGGCCGCTTTGAGTAAAACGTCTCTAACGTTGTCTACTTGATGTCCTTGTTTTGCCGTGCTATACTGTACATATATACATTTCAAACCTATTTGTATTGAGTACAGGAAAAACATGGTAAGGCTTTTTTCATGTAAAGCACACGATGGCGATTATTTTTGGCTTCGCTATAAACATGACGCAGAAGAACTATATCATAACCTTGTAATAGATGGTGGCAGAAAATCAAATGCTTCGGATTTTTGTGAAATGCTCAAACGCATTTACGAGAATGGTGAGAAGATCGATGCGATGGTTCTGACGCATTTTGACCAAGATCACATCATGGGCATGCTTGCAGGATTGCAGAAAGCTCAAAAGAAAAATTGTATTCCAGAGATAGAAGCACTTTACTTTAACACCGGAGAAGGGTATTGGAAACATCACCGAATCGAGAAAGAATATGTTATATTTCCCGAAGAAACTGTAAAGGTTTCCGTGATAGATAGGCTTGGATACAGCGCAGGTGATTTGATAAAATTGATGGATTTTTTTTCAATCGTATGGGCTGGAAGAGCACATTTGTTCCTATGTGGCACAGCCTTGTGGCGAGATTCAAATTGGGGATGCAAAGATTTATATTATAAGTCCAAGTGATGCCTCTCTCATGGACTTGATTCAAAATTCTTCAGATTTGATGCAAGCACCTCCTGCGACTCCTTATGGTGGAACCGACCCGGATTGGTCAGTTCCTTTGGACGAATTGTGTGGATGCAGCGTACCTGAAGATACGAGTTTCAGCAACGGCGCAAGCATTGCACTTCTCTTTGAATTTGAGAAAATACGGATTGCATTTCTGGGAGATGCGTATCCATCTGTATGTGTTAACGGCCTTCGAAAACTAGGATATTCCGCCCAAGATCCTTGTTGTGTTGATCTGATTAAATTGCCGCATCACGGCAGCAAGCATAACTTCTCGGATAAACTGTTCCAAAATTTTGCGGACGCAAAAATATTTACTGAGTACGGATGGAAGAAATGGAAAACTGCCCAGTAAAACAATGATTGCCAAGTTATTGTGCAGCTGTGATACAGCAACGATATATTGCAATTATAGCTGGTGGAAAAAGTCAGGCTACAGTTCGTTCTTTACAGAAGAAGACCGTAAAAAATGGATAGACACAGGAAATCTCAAATTAATAGAACTGTCGTCAGAAAATGTATCAGAAACAGTGAAAAGCGGGTTGGAATTATATGGATTCGGCAGAGGTTGGTAAATACATTGAATCCGTAGCGGTTCGGATTGGATTTCACGATGGAGGTTCCTTGGCTGGAACAGGAGTCCTTTATACGCTTCAAACCCAAAATCGGGCAGTAGTTTTGACAGCCGGACACGTTTTACAACGCGCACTGGCCAAGTCTCATTCCTGCCCGGCCGTTTTGTCTGTTTGGAGCGAAAGCGGGGCGAAAGATATTTTTTTGGGAGCTGGCTGATTCAAGCAACGATAAAGCAGCTAATATTCACTATTGTCCGGGTTTTATGATCGATAGCGGAAAGTATATTTTTGATGCCGCGATCATTGAAGTACCTTGGAGTGACTGGATGCAGGATATTCCGGAGATCCATTTCGGAGAGGCTAAAATATCAGCACAGGTAAAATTGATGGGATTTCCTAAAAGCACAGACGGCGAAGCGACTCCGACAGATTGGACAAGGGGGAGAATGAGCCTGAGTGCCGAGATTCCCACTTCAGCAGACAATGATAAGGAAAAGGCATTTAAATTCAGCTACACCAGCCCAAACTCCTACCCCATTGAACGAGACGATTTGATGAGTGGATACTCGGGAAGCGGTTTGTTTCTTTGCGATGCAGCGCGCCCGAAATTAATAGGTTTAGTCTCCCAAAGCTACGGGAGCGACAATGTCGGCAATGTCGCATGGGCAGTATCTTCTTACGCACTGAAGCTTCTTCTGACGGAATATGGGCTTGTTTTGAAAGAAAGCGAGTTTGAAAATGGTCTGTCAACACTAGCTGAAGGATACCCGGAACGTCCTGGCATCTTTTTGCAGGACACGGTTGAAAAACTCCACCTGTCGGAGAAACATTTGAACAAGACCCATCAAGAGCAGCTTTTTCCAAATGATTTTCCCTGCAACATGGGAAAACGCTGTGGGAAATATTGGAAGGGCCGAGCGATTACAGCAGTCTATATCTGGCTTATAAATGGAGAAGTCCCCGGCTCGTGGGAAAATGTCAAAATTGAAATACAGACAAGTACAGAAGAAAAAATACCGGTAAATCTGGAAATTTTTATGTGCAGACGAAAAAGATGAAATTGCCGGTGTACTGCGGACACTTATTGCAAAAGGCGGCTTTTCAGAAAATCATTTCCAAAATCAGACGCTGTTCTTTTTAAACTCAAAAGACGTGCTGGCAGGAATGCGAGAAATCAGTCGAAGACGCTGCTCCAATATTATCAAAAATATTGTGCGGCAGGATTATAAAAGGGAACGTGAACGGCAAAATATGTTCCATGTCACAAGGGGTGACCCTGGGGAAGTATCAATAGCGATCATTTCTCTGGATTCTTTTCGTGCACTTTTGGAAGAGCTTTCATATGACATGGTAGATGAGTGCCTTACCGATGAAATAGTGAGGCCGGCCATTCAGAAAAAATTGAAGGAGCTTTGGGAATGAGGCAGAACATGTCAGGTTGGAGTCAAGCAGAGTGCGATGAGCTGAAAAAAGCAGGGATAGCAGACGAAATCTTGTATTATCATCGTGCGCTGGGAAAAGAAGAAAAGTATACAGCCCATGTGTTTATTGCACAGTACGCTTCGCCGGAGCAGCTGAAACAAAACTGGGAAAGATTGAATGACAATATTGCGCTTCTTTACCAGAGCAATGTGGATTCTCTACTGGAAAGAAGCAATTTCTATCTCTGCTTTTTTCTTCCAAAATCCATGAATACCATTGAAAAGGAGAAAATTGAAAACGATGCTTACTGTGCAAAAAAATATATTTTTGTCAGTGAAAAAGAGTTGTCTGTTGAAGAAAAAATTCAGAGGGTCAATGAGAAAATTTTCGAATTGACCTATCTGGAATCTCAGGATACTTCGGAAACAAAACTTCTTTCTATGCAAGTTCAAAATTTTCGTATTTATGAAGGGCAGAGAGGTTTTGCTTTTACTTCGGAAAACTCTCCGGATTCTCCCGCTTCAATGGTCATGATATACGCACCGAATGGAATGGGAAAAACAAGCATCTGTGATGCACTCGAATGGGCGCTGACGGGAAAAATCCAACGTCTTTCCGACATGGAAAAGCTGATTGGACGAAATAATATGCTTCTTCATAATCGGGAAAAATATAAAAGCGTAGAAGAATACCGCAAAAACAATGAATACGCCTCTGTAAAGCTTGTATTAAAAAACCGAACCGGCACTCAGGATGAGCTTCAGCGTGTGGTAATAAGAAAACCCAATGATTTGAACGTTGGTAAGCTCAGAATGACGCCGGAAGGAAAAGAAAAAACTTTTTATAACGAGTTGCACTGGAATCAGATCATTATGCCGCATGACCAGATAGAAAAGTTTGTGAGCGCGATAAAACCAGCGGACCGCTATAATGAATGGATGGTGTGTGTAGACCCGAACGGTATTCTTCAGGAAAAGTACAAAAGTCGATATATAGAGTTTTCTGAGGCACAAAAGCTATGCAAGGATGCCGAAACTAAACTGGATAAGCTGGTTCAGGAACAGGAAAATTTGAAATGGGTAGAAGCTGTTTCCCATGAACTGCGAAAAAACATTACGGGCTACAATGAAAGCGTGCCGGATGCTCTGAAACTGGAGATGCCTGCGGAAAAAGTAGGAATCGATGAGTTCCTCAAGATAAGGACAAAGGCAAAAAAGTGCAATGAGATACTTCAGAATGAGCTGAGAAAGGCAAAAAAGCAGCAGGAAACGCTTGAATTCTATCTGGAGCGCGAAGGCGAATGTTATATACAGCTGCGGAAAGAGCTTGGCCAGAGATCAGACGAATATCAGCAGTGTGATAAAAATTTGAATGATCGCCGTTTGTATGAAAAACTACAGAAAGAGCTGGAAACCGCCTGCAAGGAACGGGAAGAACTGCGGCGGGAATCTGAAATCCTGCAATACATCAAAAACCAGGGTCGGACCCAGATGGAACGGAAAACGCAGCAATTTTTCGCCGTAAGTGAGCAGCTGCCAAAACAGGAACGAATGCTGGAATCAATCATCAAAAATCAAGCAAAAGCAGCACTGTCTCTGAAAGAACTGTGCAAAAAAATCCAGCAAATACAGCTCGAAAAAAGTCTCCGCAATACGGATGAAAAAGAACTATTGGAACTTGCCAGGAAGGCGGAAGCTCTTGAAAAGCAGATAACTGCGGAACAGTTCGCACTCGAACAGAAAAAGACTGTGGAAAAGGAGGCTCTCCGCAGAAAAAAAGCACAGCAGAAACATCGCCAAGAGCTTTCAGAATATATTTTACCCGAACAGCTTAGCGAATACAGCACTCATCCTATTCCTCAAAATCACCAGCTATTCAATTATGCTGCAGACATCGATGAACTGATACATCGATATCATGCCAATCAGACCCGACAGGCAGATTACGATGAGCAGGTCCGAAAAGCAAAAGAAGTAGAACAAAATCTACTTTCCATTGCAGAGCAGGGACGAGTATTTTTGGAACAGCATCCGGAGCAGTGTGAATGTCCTCTGTGCCATACCAAGTTTGAAAGCTGGAATTTGCTGTACGGAGCGACGCTCAAACTTGAAAGCAACCAAAAAGATCAGCTGAAAGAATCGGCGCGTCGGATCCAGAAGGAAGCGGAGAACATTGATGCAGCTTACCTGCGGATGAGGCGGGAATGGTTGGCAGAGCGCGAGAGCCTGATAAAAAAGGAAAACGAAATTTGTGTACAGTATGATCAGGCGTTTCTTGCTGCAGAAGAAAGAAAAAAGAGTGCGGAAAATCAAATCAGAGCACTTGAACAAGAAGAACAGGACGTGCACCTGAACGCGGCTGAATTAGGCTGGAATTGGGAGCGACCGCTTACCGTCAAGGAAGTCGAGAAAGTCACTCTTGAACAAAATAAAAAACGTCAGAAGCAGGAAAGCGATGCATACGCACAGAGAGAATTGCTGGAGCAGCAAAAGAAGGACCTTCAGGCTGAAAGGCGAAATGCTGAATGCGAAGTTGATAAACTCAAAACATGGAGTGTGCAAATAAAAGAAGAGCCACTTTGGGAAAAAAGCGTAGCTTACCTGAAGGAAACGTCATGGGATTTTGATTTAGACGAGCGAGAGCAATCTCTATACCTCAAATCAGTAGATCAGAACAACAAAATCGATTCACTTCAGGAAAAAATGATGCCGATTGCGGGAATTTCACACAGCAATGTTGAAGCTCTCGATGTTGAGCGAACAAGAGCGCAAAAAGCTTTGCAGAAGTCGCAGAAAGTATTCGGAATAATTGTTTCCATTGTAGAAAACTCCAATCCCGAAATAGAGGATTTAGAGCATGCAAGGAAACAATATATCTTGGAGCAGGAACAGATAAAAGCACAGATCAGCGAGCTAGGCAATGTGATCTGTTCAGAAGGAGTCGGCGAAAGTATCCGAAAATATAACGAATACAAACTCAGAATCGAATCTTTGGAGAAAAAGGTGACAGCACGGAAACAAGCTGTGCAGAAAGCACAGGATGCACTGGAAAAGGAAAAGGAGACGCTTTTAGCAGAGCTGCAAAAATATTTCCAGCAACCTCTTTTTAACGAAATCTATCAGAAAATCGATCCACATCCATACATGAAAAAAGTCAGTTATGAAATCATGTATAACGACGAAAAGAATGAACCGGAGTTGTATATCAAAACGCAGGCAGATGAACGTGAACCCTATCATCCGGAATTGTTTTTTAGTACGGCACAGTTGAATACTGTCGCATTGAGTTCGTTTTTGAGTCGCGCACTTTCACTGACGGGAATTCCCATCGGGACCATCGTGATAGATGATCCGGTCGGGCATTTTGACGATATGAACATCCTTGGATTCGCTGATTTGATGCGGAGTATCATTGAAAAAAAGCAAGAAGCAAATCGTAATCACCACTCATGATGAAACGGTGTATCAGATTTTCCGCCGAAAACTTCCTCCAGAGATATATCGCTCGCGCTTTATAGATATGACCGAAGAATAAAATCAAACATTTTTTAGATAGCGACAAGACTATCAATCTTTGAACATCTCTTGAATGAGTAGTATACAGAGATAATATTAGAGAATTTAGCAAAGCGTAAACAGCAGGCCTGTTTTAATGCTCCCCAAAACAAAAGCAAAGTGCGCCCACCCGGACGCACCCTGCAAAAATCCACACACGATAAGTAAAGCAGGGAGTTCCCCATCGAGAACTTCCTGTTTTTCTTTGGTTGCAATATGAGCCTGTTCTTCCTGCCACGCAGCAAACTCCCGTTGACCTTCCTCGCTGTTCCAGCAGGCAAGGATCGCCGGGTAGAATGCCCGTGCCAGACGGTCGATGACTTCATCGGGGTAGGGGGAAGTGTTTGTGGACTTTTTCTTTTTGTTCAAACGCACGCTCCTTTGGACATCGGTAAACAGCATACCATGTGCCTGTTGTTATGCTGTCTGGTCTTTAACATCTGCGAGTGCGGCTTCCAGAGAAGTAAGATAGTCCTTATGCTTGTGAATGATCTCCAGAATCACATCACGCTGCGCATTATCGGGCATCTGCTCCAACTGGTAGTTGAACGAAATGCGGAAACGAGTAGTGAGTTCTTCCAACGCCACATACTCGTACCGTACATCCTCCGGGTAAGCATCGCTGTCGTAAACCGATTCAAACTTTCGGAATGGCATGACAGGCGCTTTGCCCGGAACGCGGATCACACCGTCAGCGTCAGGCGTCGGTTCCACCTTCAGCTCCGGGTGCAGAATATCCTGCAAGGTCTGTGCGCGGTCATTGCTGGCCACCTTGGCAAGGCGGTGCATATCCGCTTTGGACACTTTTCATCTGTCCGGACAGGATGCTCTGCTTTAAGCCCGGCATCAGTTCTTCCGCAATCTCCACGCCTTTCATATACCTCGAGGCGCTGGATAACGGTGTCCTTGCTCACTCCGTTTTCTTCTGCGATTCGGTCGCAGGTCTTTGGTGCTGTCGATCAAGTTCGCTTTTAGCGAACTTGATTTTGCACCGGTGCTCTTGCGGTCACCGCCGTGCGCAGCTTTTTTCGGCTCGTACTGTTTGCCCATCAGGTAGTACTTCTGCTCCCGGGGTGAGGTTGCGCCGCCCCAACTGGTTCTTACAAATCCAAGCGAGAACTTCTTCTCTACTTTCAAACGGGAGCGGCATGGTGGAAAAATAAATCTCAGGATGCTTCTGGAGAATGGCATAACGATTGTGGCCGTCAACAAGGGTGTTGTTCCACACGATCAAAGGAGACAGCAGCTTGCCCTCTTTGAGGATATTTTCTTCAAGCTGCTTAAAATTCATCATCGGTCAGAGGGGGAATCTGGGACTGGAACTCCGGGTCAATTTTCAGGTTGATCATACGCACACTCCTTTATCTTTCCTGCTGCGCCGGTTCTTCCTCCCGGAAATAGGACGCAACATTCTGCTTTGCGGTTTTCAGTTTGAGCAGTTCTTCCTTGGCTTCCTTGTACTGCTCGTAGAACTTTGCCTTTTCGGATGCCAGCTGCGCAT
>ENA-OQBL01000735-OQBL01000735.1-human-gut-metagenome-genome-assembly--contig:-NODE-735-length-15681-cov-3.774849_pt1 | contig 15681 bp, 18 predicted proteins | sample MGYA00242747_ERZ504553 | MGnify/ENA primary metagenome ERZ504553 (study PRJEB26092, sample SAMD00036240) | human gut metagenome | host: Homo sapiens | study: EMG produced TPA metagenomics assembly of...
CTGTATCCATAGGAATGATCATTCTAAGTGTGATCTTAATCGGCGGCGTGAGTAGAATATTTCGGGAAAAGGAGGAACAGTGATGAAGCAGCTTAAGAATAAGTCAATATCTGTTCTCTTAAATATTGCAACGATGCTAATTTCAATAACCTGCATTTTTCCGCTGATCTGGCTGGCATATAACTCGGTAAAAGATAAATTTGAGTTTATGAAGACACCATCTCACTTCCTGCTGATCCTCAATGGGGAAACTTCTGGGAAGCGATTCAACTGGGAAATCTTATACCGGCGACATTTAATACGGTGTTTAATTCGGTCATAAATGTAATTCTTGTGTGTTTAGGGTCGATTATTGTGGGCTATTTTCTTGAGAGATATGAGTTTAGGGGGAAAAAAATGATTATTTCAGCGATATTTCTTGTGGGTATGGTAATCCCTCTCTATTCCCTTCTTGTACCAATGTTTTTGGCAATACAAGGTACTGGGTATGCTTAATACAAGGTTTGTGCTGATTCTTCCCTATTTTGCGATGCAGATCTCATTGGGAATCTTATTGTGCAAGAGTTTTGTTCATGGTATACCAAAAGAAATAGAGGAAGCAGCTGTAATCGACGGATGTGGAATGAGGCAACTATTAAAGAACATGATATTTCCGCTTTGCAAACCGATGATTTCAACCGTGGGTATACTGACCCTTCTTGCCAGCTGGAATGAGTTCGCTTTTGCAACTGTTTTAAGTTCCGGCAGTCAATACAGAACCTTGTCTGTAGCAGTGCAAAGTTATTCATCCGGTAGAGAAATGGAGTACACATTGTTTCTGGCAGCTTTACTGATGGTTTCGTTACCGATTATTCTCATTTACTGTATTTTCAGTAAACAAATCATAAATGGTATGACGGCAGGTGCGGTGAAAGGTTAGAAAAAGTATGGTGTTTAAGGATAGATATTTCGAAAATCCCTCAACTTAATCATGTGAATACAATGGAACCAAGATGCTATTACATTCCATTGCAGGAGGTTGAACTTGATGTTGAGAAACAAAAAGAAAGCTCAGCTCAATGTTTTCAATTAAACGGCGAGTGGGATTTCCTATATTTTTCCAGTATTTATGATATAGACCATAAGCCCGAAAGTATTCACGAAACTGTACATGAATGGGAACGGATTCCGGTTCCGTCTGTCTGGCAGAATTATGGATATGACAAGCGACAGTACATAAATGTTAATTATCCTATTCCCTTTGATCCACCATTTGTGCCTTCAGAAAACCCGTGTGGTGTATATCACAGGACATTTGAATATAGAAGTGACTCCGATTACCCGAAAAGTTATCTGAATTTTGAAGGTGTTGACTCCTGTTTCTATTTATATATAAATGGAAAATTTGCGGGCTACAGTCAAGTTAGTCATTCTACCAGTGAGTTTGATATTACAGATTACTTATCTGATGGAATAAATCATATCACCGTGTTTGTTTTAAAATGGTGTGATGGAACTTATTTCGAAGATCAGGATAAATTTAGAATGTCTGGGATTTTCAGGGATGTTTACATATTAAAAAGACCTGTCAATCATTTGAGGGACTATTTTATTCATACGGTATTAGTGGATCGGTATGATAAGGCTTTTGTGACAGTTGATCTGGAAGGCGGCGGCAGGCTGGATGTGCAGTACAGTCTGCAGGAACAGTCCGGAAAGAAGATCCTGGAAGGGGAGGCGCAAGACGGTAAAATTTCATTTATGATTCTAGAGCCTGTATTGTGGAATGCAGAAAATCCGTATTTATATACGTTAGTGATGAAGTATAACGGAGAAACATTTATTGAAACAGTCGGTGTTCGGGATATCAGAATAGAGAATAAAGTATTGCTTATCAATGGTGTGGATGTTAAGCTTCGGGGCGTTAACAGACACGACAGCAATCCTTCAACAGGATGTGCTGTGACCATCGATCAGATGAAACAGGATTTGACACTGATGAAAGCTCATAACGTGAACGCAATAAGAACCAGCCATTATCCAGGAAGGCCGGAGTTATACTATCTTTGCGATAAGTACGGATTTTATATCATGGATGAGGCAGATGTGGAAATACATGGGGTAGACGGACTGTATTCGCCAGTATGGGAAGAGGACTATAATAAACATGCATTTTCGGCTGAAATCAGTGACAATGAATTGTATTCTGCAAGTGTCACAGACCGCGTGAAACGATGTGTAATAAGGGATAAGAACAGATGCAGTGTTGTAATTTGGTCAATGGGAAACGAATCAGGTTACGGATGTGTGTTCGAGTCGGCATTGGAATGGACAAAAAAGTTTGACAGTTCCAGACTTACACATTATGAAGGAGCACTTCATGCTCCGCATGACCGTAAGAATGATTATAGCAATATTGATTTATACAGCAGAATGTATCCATCGATAGATGAAATAAATGAATACTTCAGGAAAGATTTTGATAAACCATTTATTATGTGTGAATACTCACATGCTATGGGAAATGGTCCGGGAGATTTGGAGGCGTATTATAAGGTTATACAGAAGTATGAAGGACATTGTGGCGGATTTGTATGGGAATGGTGTGATCATGCAGTTGAATTAGGAAAAAACTGCAGATGGTAAAGTGCAATATGGATATGGCGGAGATTCGGGCGAAGAACTCCATGACGGAAATTTTTGTGTGGACGGTCTTGTATATCCGGACCGGACGCCCATGTCGGTCTAAAAGAATTTAAAAATGTAAACAGACCAGTGAGAGTCCTCGGATATGACAGGAAAACAGGTACTGTTGAATTTGAGAACATTCTAGATTTTACAAACATAAAAGATGTGCTTGACATAAAGTATGAGGTTACATGTGGGAAAGAGGTAATTGAAAGGGGAGCGATTATTGACCGGGAGTTGCTCGATATTCACCCTCATGAGAAAATGATCAATTCCGATTATGGTCCACATTTCCGATAAATCGAAATGTTATATCAAGTTTGATTATGTACAGCGGGTAAAGAATCTGACGACAGATGAGGGTCATAGTTTCGGATTCGATCAAATATCACTTAATGATGCAGCTATCGATGAAAATATTTTTATTAGGGAGCCTGAGGAAAAGTATAATGCAGGTACTGCCATTGAGATAGAAGAAAATTTCTCGCAGGGTTGTGTTGGCCGGTGAAAATTTTGTTTATGCTTATGATAAACGAAAAGGTTGTTTTGAGAGTATTTGTGTTGAGGGAACAGAAATATTAAAAAATGAACAATTGGAATACAATATATTCCGCGCTCCGATTGACAATGATCGTATTATCAAAGAGCAGTGGTATGCGGCGGGATACGATAAGTCTGTTATCCGTGTATATGACACATTTGTTAAAAAAGAAGATGAAGGAATAAGTATCAGATCATCTGCAGTCATCTCGGCTCCGCATGTACAGAAAATCATAGAGTTCCAAGTGTCATGGAAGGTTTCACTTTCCGGGAAGATAAATATGAAACTTGAGGCAACGCGTAATGTGGAAATGCCCTATCTTCCAAGATTTGGCCTGCGGTTATTTTTGGATGAGAGGATGGATCAGGTAGAGTATTTTGGCTATGGACCGTATGAAAATTACTCAGACAAACATCAGAGCAGTTATCTCGGTCTGTTCCGAACAGACGCGGAAACTATGCATGAAAATTACATAAGACCGCAGGAGAATGGCAGCAGATGTGGGTGCCGTTATGTAAGGTTATTTGGATCCGGTGTACACTGGAGTATCATCTCTAAAAAATGATTTTTCTATCAGTGTCTCAAAATATACACAAGAAGAGTTGTGTGCAAAAAGACATAATTTTGAACTGAAGGAGAGTGGAAATACAGTATTGTGTCTCGATTATAAACAGAGTGGTGTAGGGTCGGGCAGTTGTGGTCCCCAAACTTTCAGAAGAACATCGATTTGATGAAAGAAAATTTTGTTTTGAATGTTGTTTTATGAGACCTGAATTGACTGACACAGAGGAGGAAATAAGTGAAACTAAGCAGTGCAAGTAAACGAGCTATCGAGAGAAACTACTATCAAAGTTGTGAATGGTTTTGTGATTTTAAGGAAAGTGGAATCGAAGGGATAGGGTATGAAAAGGGAATTCACAGGAGAGATCCAAGCAGTGTGATTAAAGTAGGAGACGATTATTTCGTCTGGTATTCAAGATCTGTAGGCCCTCATAAAGGATTTCATACAGGTGATGAAGAGGCGAAAGTATTTCCCTGGGATTATTGCGATATTTGGTATGCTGTATCAAAGGATGGTTATCGATGGGAAGAAAAAGGGCCTGCTGTTGTGCGGGGCGAAAGAGGTGCATATGATGACCGAAGTGTTTTCACACCGGAAATACTGGAATATGAAGGAAAATATTATCTTGTTTACCAGGTTGTACAGCATCCTTATGTGAATAGAAGCTTTGAAAGTATTGCAATAGCAGTAGCAGATTCACCGCATGGACCTTTTACGAAATCGAAGGAACCGATTCTTACTCCGACAAAAGACGGTATTTGGGAAGGCGAGGAAGATAACAGATTTGCTGTAAAGAAAAAAGGAAGTTTTGACAGTCATAAGGTGCATGATCCGATCCTGTTTGCTTTTAGAGGAAAATTTTATCTCTATTATAAAGGTGAACCAATGGGGGAAGAACTTTATATGGGTGGACGTGAGACAAAATGGGGGGTCGCGATTGCTGATAATATCCTCGGCCCGTATCATCGAAGCGAATATAATCCGGTAACAAACAGCGGTCATGAAACATGTCTTTGGCAGTATAACGGAGGAATTGCGGCTTTTCTAAGGACAGACGGAGTTGAAAAGAACACGATTCAGTTTGCTGAGGATGGAATTAATTTTGAAATTAAGTCAGTTATTAAACAGGGTCCGGAAGCATGCGGTCCGTATAGACATTTGGAAAGTGATTCTAATCCTTTGAAAGGAATGGAGTGGGGATTATGTCACGATGTGAGTCAGGATTATGGATTTATTAAAAGGTTTGACATTGATGAGTGGCAGAAAAAAGGTTTATACGAACAGAGAGATGTATGAATAAACCGGATGGGTTTATAGGAAGAATATAGAAATTATTAAACAGTTGCTAAAAATATTTTATATAAAAATATCTTTATAAAAGTATAATTTAATTAAAATTACAAACATGGAGGGAAGAACGATGGACAAAAATAGTTTTTCATTAAAAGGAAAAATTGCATTGGTAACAGGAGCATCTTACGGAATCGGATTTGCAATTGCAAAGGGATTTGCCGCTGCAGGTGCCACGATTGTCTTCAATGACATCAAGGAGGAACTGGTTGAAAAGGGATTAGCTTCATATAAAGAATGTGGCATTGAAGCTCATGGTTATGTGTGTGATGTGACAAAAGAAGATCAGGTAAACGATTTTGTTGCAAAAGTAGAAAAAGAAGTTGGAATTATTGATATTCTTGTAAATAATGCTGGAATAATTAAGAGAATTCCGATGTGTGACATGACGGCAGATGAGTTCAGACAGGTCATAGATGTGGATCTGAATGCTCCATTTATTGTATCTAAGGCTGTGATTCCTTCAATGATCAAAAAAGGACACGGAAAGATCATTAATATCTGTTCTATGATGAGCGAACTTGGGCGAGAAACAGTGTCAGCATACGCTGCAGCGAAAGGCGGTCTGAAAATGCTGACAAGAAATATCTGTTCAGAGTATGGCGAGTATAACATTCAGTGCAATGGTATTGGACCTGGATATATCGCAACGCCTCAGACTGCTCCGCTCAGAGAAAAACAGCCCGATGGAAGCAGACATCCTTTTGATCAATTTATTATTGCAAAGACACCAGCAGCACGTTGGGGAGACCCGGAGGATCTTGCCGGACCAGCAGTATTCCTTGCTTCAGATGCATCTAACTTTGTAAACGGACATGTACTGTATGTTGACGGAGGTATTTTAGCGTATATTGGTAAACAGCCGTAAGAAAGGTTTTAAACGAATATGACGTATTAATCTATAACCTATATTGTTGCCATGATTGTTGGGGAATGTAAGTACATTCCCCAAACATATATACAAGGATGCAATCAAACGGGAGGAAAAGATGTTTGATATTTTAGCACTTGGGGAGATATTGCTAAGATTGTCTCCGCCAATGAATGAGAAACTTGTAAGAGGAGAAACATTTGAAAAGCAAGTCGGGGGAGCGGAACTTAATGTTCTGAGCGGAGCGTCCTTACTGGGGCTTAGAGCCGGAATTATATCAAAAATCGCTGAGAATGATATTGGTGAATTTGCGAGAAATAGAGTTCGATTTGTAGGTGTAAGTGATGATTACCTCATGAATGATATTGAAAAGGATGCAAGATTAGGAATCTATTATTATGAAAATGGGGCATATCCAAGAAAACCAAGAATTGTATATGACCGGTCGCATACTTCAATGTCCAAGATCTCTATAGAAGATTTCCCGGACACAATGTATTCGCTGACAAGATGTTTTCATACGACCGGGATTACCCTGGCTCTGGGAGAGCAGGTTAGAACTACGGCATATGAAATGATAAAGAAGTTCAAGAAGAATGGTGCTCTAATATCGTTTGATGTAAATTTTCGCAGTAATTTGTGGAGCGGGGAAGAGGCGAGGAGGACCATTGAAGAAATACTGCCTTTGGTTGATATTTTCTTCTGCTCGGAGGAGACTGCAAGGCTTACCTTTAAAAAAAGCGGCAATCTGAAGGATATGATGAAAGAGTTTGCTGATGAGTATAATATTGGAGTGATTGCATCAACACAGCGGATTGTTCACTCACCTAAAATCCATACATTTGGTTCTGTAATATATGAAAAATGCAGTGATACATTTTATGAGGAACCGCCATATTCAAAAATTGAGGTGGTAGATAGAATTGGAAGCGGGGATGCGTACATTTCAGGAGTACTGTATGGAATTTTAAGCGAGAATGGAAGTTGCGCGAAAGCATTAAGTTTTGGCAATGCAGCGGGAGCGATAAAGAATACCATACCGGGAGATATGCAGGCATCTTTGCGCGGTGAGGTAGAAGCTGTTATACAATCTCATCGGTTAAAAGGAAATGATTGCGAAATGGTGAGATAAAGAATGCAGTGATGTAGTTTTGCTAATAGCATAGAAAGGAGAATTAAAGTGCGAGTAGCTAAATTAACAGAAGTAAGAAAAATAGAAGTTGTTGAGGGAGAAAAACCGGAAATTTCAAGTGAATATGATGTACAGGTGAAAGTAAAGGCGGTTGGTATTTGTGGAACAGATCTCCATATTTTTAACGAAGGACGTGCCGATGTTATACTTCCGAGAGTAATGGGCCATGAATTGTCAGGAGAAGTGACGGCTGTTGGAGAGAAAGTGGATAGAGTAAAAGTTGGAGATAGAGTTGCATTAGACCCGGTATTTGCATGTGGAGAATGTCCAACCTGTAGGAAAGGATATCCGAATGTGTGCGAAAATGTAAAATGCTATGGAGTTCAAATGGATGGAGGGTATCAGGATTATATAGTTGTACATGAAAAACATCTGTATCCTTTTGATCATTCTATCAGTTTTGAACAGGCTGCACTTGCAGAGCCATTTTCAATTGCTGCAAATATTCTAGAGAGAACTTCAGCAGCTAAGGAAGATAATGTTATAATCATTGGAGCAGGAACAATAGGTTTATCGATTGTTCAAGTCGCAAAAGGGATAGGATGTCGTATCATGGTAGCAGATGTTGTTGATTCAAAACTTGAAAAGGCACGGGCATTGGGAGCTGATAAAGTTGTCAACAGCAAGAAAGAGTCAATCAAAGACATGATTGAAGAGTTTGCACCAGGCGGATTGGATGTGGTGATAGATGCGGTAGGTATTACGTCTCTTTTTCAGCAGTCGATTGAATATGCAGCACCGCGCGGAAGAATTGCCTGCATAGGATTTGATGCGAAACCGGCAGAAATCCCTCCGGTGCTCATTACGAAGAAGGAGTTGAGTATTGTCGGATCAAGGATGAACTGTTATCAATTCCCGAAGGTAATGAAGTGGCTGGAAGAAGGAAAAATAGATGCTGAAAAAATGATTTCTAGAAAATATTCTATCGATGATATTCAGCAGGCTTTCGAGGAGACAATCGCAAATGGACAGGATGTTGTAAAAACACTTATTGTTTTTGAATAATCGGCATTGTGTGAGCTGCAATAGTGTAAAAAAGGAGCTATTACTGCAATGGATAATAAAATTAAAACAATTGCTATTGACTATTATAAAGTACCGCTGGAGGGAAATTTGGTAGATGCTCTTCACGGAAAACATGATAATTTTGAATTAATCACAGCTACAGTAACTCTGGAAAACGGGAGAATCGGGTGTGGTTATACATATACAGGAGGATTTGGCGGAGCAGCAATCGCTAAGATGCTGGAGCAGGATCTCACCCCGCAGCTGATTGGGGGTACCGATGAATTCTCCGGAAAAAAAGTGAATGATTATATGAATCAGCATATACATTATGTGGCACGGGGCGGAATCGCTTCATTTGCAATTTCTGCTTTAGATATCGCCTTTTGGGATATAGAACTGAAGTCACATGGTATTGCACTGAAAGACCTGCGTGGAAAAGGTGCGGATAAGGTTAGGACTTATTATGGTGGCATTGATCTCATGTACAGTGAGAAAGAGCTGTTAGAGAATATAGAAAAACAGTTGGCTTCCGGTCATACAGCCGTGAAAATCAAACTTGGCAGAGAAAATGAGGATGAAGATATCCAAAGAATTAAGGCTGTCAGAAAATTGATCGGTGACGAGGCTCTTTTTATGGTTGATGCCAATATGGTCTGGACAGAAGAGCAGGCTATTCGAATGGCAAAGAGAATGGAAGAATATAATATCGGCTGGCTTGAGGAGCCTACGAATCCGGATGATTACGAAGGATATGCCAGAATCGGACAGGCAACATCAATTCCGATAGCAATGGGGGAAAATCTGCATACTATCTATGAACATGAGCTGGCAATGAAACTTGCACGGATTAAGCGCCCGATAGGAGATTGCTCTAATGTGTGCGGTATTACAGGATTTTTAAAAGTGGCGGACCTTGCAGAAAAATATTCTGTGGAAGTTCACTCTCATGGAATGCAGGAACTTCACGCAAATGTGCTCGGGGCAGTAGAAAACAGAGGAATGGTAGAGTTTCATAGTTTCCCGATATATAAATATACAGTAGATCCGCTTGTCGTGAAAGACGGATACCTCGAGACTTGTAAAGCACCCGGAACAGGTGTGGTTTTTGATCTGGAAAAGTTAAATCTATATAAGTAAATTAATTTATATATCAGGATGTGCTGTTGATGAAAAACGAAAAAGATTTTACAGTGGTTTGTTGATTGTATTAGAATACAATTTTCAGTTCTGGTTGATCAAAAAATCATACAAAAGAGAAAAGAGATACCGAAAAAAAAAGAAAAGCAATTGGGCTCTCTGTTGACCAGGGATTTGCAAGCCGTAATTATGAAACAGACATAATAGAAGAAGAAGCTGAGAAATTAGGATATGAGGTTTACGAGCTGATTGCCGGAGGAAATGCCGAGGCACAAAATTCTCAGATAGAACGTTTGCTCGAGAAAAATATTTCGGCACTGCTGGTATGTGCTGTTGACCGGAATAAAATTGAGTCGGCATTGCTGCAGGCAAAAGCAAAAGGAGTTCCTGTTATTACTTTTGACAGATTAATTCCAAATAGCAAATCGGTAGATGCATATGTAGGACCAGATTCAGTAGCAGATGGAATGGCATGTGGAGAGGCTATCATCAGGCAGGTTCGTGAATCTAAAGAGCCGATTCAAGTTCTTGAGTTAGTGGGTGCATTAAATGACCAGAATGGTATTGACAGGAGTAAAGGATTTCATCAGGCGATGATGCAAGATGAAAAGATACAGGTGATTCAAGTTCCGACTGACTGGAATTTAGATGCTGCATTTGTGGACATGGAAAGAATTTTTCGGAGTTATCCTGACATCAAGGCTGTATTCTGTGGAACAGATTCATTCTTTCCTAATGTGGAGAGTGTACTTGATAACATTGATTCATCCGGCAGATGGAGAGAACGTATATATGTGACTGGTGTGAATGGCTCGAAGGAAGGTTATAATGCTGTACTGTCAGGTACCGCTGATGGAGTAATGGTAATGGATCTTGATGAGATAGGTAAAGCTGCGGTTACAGTTGCGGACAAGTTAATTAAGAATGAGAATGTTGAAAAAAACATAATCATAGAGGGGAGGTATTGTACAACAGATACTATAAAAGAGAGTCAAGAGCATATTTGGGGAACTAAATAAATATATTTCATGTAGGAGGAGACTATGTTACAGCTTAATAATATGATTGATGGGAAATTGATTCCGTCAGAGTCTGGTGAGAGAATTGAAGTTTATAATCCGTTTAATCAGGAACTCGTAGGTACGGTTCCTAAAAAGTACAAAAAAAGGATGTAGATGATGCGTTGTGTTCTTCTAAGAGAGCACAAAAAAGAATGGGCAAAAATACCAGCTCAAAGAAGAGGAGAATATTTGTTGGAAATTGCCGAACTCATCAACAAGCATAAGGAGGAGTTAGCGGTACTTCTTACCAGTGAACATGGTAAAACTATTGTTCAGGCAAGAGCTGAAGTCGAAGGGGCGAGGGGCTTTCTCTGTTATGCAGCGGAATCTGCCAGAAGAATTGAGGGTGAAATCCTTACTTCTGAATTGGAGTGCGAGCAGACATGGATCCAGCGAGTTCCATATGGAGTGACCGTTGGAATTGTAGCGTGGAATTTCCCATTGGCGTTAACAACCCGGAAATTCGGAAATGCATTGGTCTGTGGTAATTCTATGATTATCAAACCGCCGTCAGAGACACCTCTTACAGTGATGCGGTTGGCAGAAATAATCTCTCAAGAGAGCAGTTTGCCATCAGGGGTTTTGAATTTTATTACCGGATCGGGACGTGTAGTGGGGGATGCATTGGTAAGAAATGATACGACCCGCCTTGTTACACTGACCGGAAGTACAGGCGCTGGAATTGAAGTTTTCCGCACTGCAGCAGAACATTGTGTTGAGGTTCATCTGGAGCTGGGCGGAAAAGCACCGTTCATCGTTATGAACGATGCTGACATTGACAAAGCTGTTAAGGCAGCGGTTATTTCCCGTTTTTCTAATTGCGGACAGATTTGTACCTGTAATGAGAGGATGTATATTCATGAAGAAGTTTATGATCAGTTTGTAGAAAAGCTTATTGCCGAAACAAAGAAGATTATTGTTGGAGATCCCATGGATGAGAATACATTTATGGGTCCGAAAGTGAATAAGGCAGAGATAGAGAAAATATCCCAGATGGTTGACCTTTCCCTACAGCAAGGAGGGAAGATTCTATTAGATATGACACCGGAGAAAAAACCAACAGAAAATGGTAATTGGCTGTATCCGTGTATTGTCGAGGTGGAAGATAACAAAAATGAACTTATTCAGAATGAAGTGTTTGGTCCTGTTCTTCCTGTTATGAAAGTAAAGGATTTTGATCAGGCGCTTGAATTCGCCAATGATTGTGAATATGGTCTGTCGGCATATCTGTTCACGAATAATGCAAAATATATCATGCGGGCTGTGAATGAACTGGAATTTGGTGAAGTATATACAAATCGAGAAAATGGTGAGTTAATCAATGCATTTCACAACGGGTTTAAATTAAGCGGAACAGGTGGAGAAGACGGAAAGTACGGATTAGAGGGATATCTGCAGAAGAAGACAGTATATATGAACTACAAATAGAAGTTTTGTAATAAAGAGGTGGGTTTTATGGAAAACATAATGGTACAAATTGAGAAAACAGGTGTAATTCCGGTTGTCGTGATCAATGATGTAGAGGACGCAGAACCATTGGCACAGGCTCTTTGCGAGGGGGGACTGCCCTGTGCCGAGGTAACATTCCGTACTGCGGCGGCGGAGGAAAGCATCAGAAAGATGACAGATATATATCCCGATATGTTGATCGGCGCGGGTACGGTACTTACGACGGAGCAGGTAGACAGGGCAGTAGCGGCAGGAGCAAAATTTATAGTAAGTCCTGGATTTGATCCTGAGGTGGTTGATTATTGCATTTTAAAGCAGATACCAGTATTTCCGGGGTGCATCACCCCATCTGAGGTTGCGCAGGCGGTGAAGAGAGGATTGAAGGTTGTGAAATTTTTCCCGGCAGTACAGTTTGGCGGCGTTTCTACGATTCAGGCACTTACAGCACCTTATGTTGGACTAAAGTTTATGCCTACAGGAGGTGTAAACGCAAAAAATTTAGCGGACTATCTGCAGTGTAAATCAATTATTGCATGTGGAGGAAGCTGGATGGTCAAATCTGATCTGATAAAAGCAGGCGAATTTGAAAAGATTAAAGATATGACTAAAGAGGCAGTTTCTCTTGTAAATGAGATTCGTGCATGATGGAGGAAACTATGAATCTGAAATTAAAAAACCAGGTCAGAATGTAAATATGATGCGGTTTCCTTAGGCGAAGTGATGCTTCGCCTGGATCCGGGCGAGGGAAGAATCCGCACGGCCAGAAACTTTCAAGTTTGGGAAGGCGGAGGAGAATATAATGTAATCCGCGGTCTTCGGAAATGCTTTGGGTTAAACACAGGAGTCATTACAGCGTTTGCAGACAATGAGGTAGGGCTTCTGATGGAAGATCTGATCATGCAGGGAGGAGTGGATACCTCACTGATCAGGTGGATGAAAACAGACGGAATCGGAAGGGTATGCAGGAATGGACTGAATTATACTGAGCGCGGATTTGGTATCCGTGGGGCGGTAGGGTGTTCTGACAGGGCAAATACTGCGATCTCGAAAGCTACACCAAAGGATTTTGATTTTGATTATATTTTTGGTGAACTGGGCGTGAGATGGCTCCATACCGGAGGTATTTATGCGGCTCTTTCTGAACAGTCATGTGAAACCGTAATTGCGGCGATAAAAACTGCAAAAAAATTATGGAACGATAGTTTCCTATGATCTGAATTACCGGCCGTCTATGTGGAGCGCTATTGGAGGTTTAGAGAAAGCGCAGGAGGTGAATAAGGAGATTGCCAGATATGTGGATGTTATGATCGGCAATGAAGAAGATTTTACTGCCTGCCTTGGTTTTGAGATTGAAGGAAACGATGAAAATCTGAAAGAACTGAATCTTGATGGCTATAGGAAAATGATTAATGAGGCAGCGAGGGCATATCCGAATTTTAAAGTAGTTGCAACTACGTTACGTACGGTGTGTACGGCTACCGTAAATGATTGGAGCGCAATATGCTGGGCAGATGGTGAGATATATAAAGCCAAAGATTATAAGGGGCTGGAAATTTTGGATCGTGTCGGCGGCGGGGATTCTTTTGCCTCTGGTCTTATCTATGGACTGATGACGTCGGATGATCCGGAAACAGCAGTTAACTATGGAGCTGCTCATGGAGCGCTTGCGATGACCACACCGGGAGATACGACAATGGCCAGGAAGAAGGAAGTAGAAGCAATTATGGGTGGCGCAGGAGCAAGAGTGCAGCGTTAGGAAGATGTAAATAGTTTTTTCAGAACATATGTGTATTATTATGACTATAAAAATGTTGTAGTTGTTGGAAATCAAAAAAGAATAGTAGAAGATTATGGAAAAGGAGGTTTTGATCCGCTGGGAGACAAATACTCACATAAGAGTAAGCATTGTACCTATTACGATGAGAAGGCAATGTAATATCTAAGCTTTCTATAAAAAGCTGTCACGAAGTATATTGAAAATGTTCTGCGGCTGAAAGTGAACAGGGGCAAGAGTAAAATAGGGAGACCCACAGAAATACAATATCTGGGATTTGCCTTCTATTATCAGTTTCAAGAAAAGAAATATAAGATAAAAGTCATTGGATAAGGTAATGAAGAAAGTCAGGAAATTAACGAGCCGCAAGTGGGGTGTAAGTAACTCATATAAAGCCCAAAAGATAGCGGAAGTGGTAAGAGGCTGGATCAATTACTTTAAAATTGGCTCAATTCTTACAGCAACCCGAAGACTCGATACGATTATTAGGTACAGGTTCAGGATGTGCATATGGAAACATTGGAAAAATCCTAAAACCAGATATAGAAATCTGATAAAACTGGGTGTTAGTAAAAAGAATGCAAAAAGTGCGGCAGGATTCCATGGATATGCTCGGGTTTGTCGTACAGAAACTATTTGCTATGCAATGTCAAATGACGTCTGAAAAAGTTCGGGTTACTCTCAGCAGAGGAATATTTTTGTCAAACAAGATGTTAAGTTAACTGAACCGCCGGATGCGGAACCGCATGTCCGGTGGTGTGAGAGGTCGGCGGAGAAAGCCGTCTCCTACTCGATCAAGCAGATGGAATTGAAGTAGTGGATGGCAAAGTTGATCTGAAAAAATATGGAATCTGAAAAGAATATGAGGTATCTAATCTGAGCGTCGAAACGATGGATGATTTTATGAATCGTATCGATAGATGTATCAGAATAATCTGGCATACGATGAGAAGAATGATCGCAGAAAAAGATAAGCAATACATGATAGAGCGTATAGAAATATCTATATGCTTTATTTTTGCATATTTTGGAAAAAATAAATTAGTTGACACTAACTACAACTGTCTGTTAGAATTCCACGTGATGAAGAATATAGAAAAGAAAATAAAAATAATGATACTGAAAGCTGTAATGAAAAGATGAATAAAGTGGAACAGAGGAGTGCCAGATTGTGTTTGGAAAACCATTTTTACAATCTGAGTGATCTGACATGAAGGTTGTATGAGATGAACGAATTAATACAGAAAAAACTAACAAAGAATGACTTAAAAGAAAATATAATAAAAGAAACAGATGCGCAGCTTCCGTCCTCACGGCGTGAAATTGAGGAGGATATGCTGGAACAGATTTGTCTGATTGCAAATGCAGGAGCAGAGATTACAGTTGAAGAATTATGCAGCCGTATGGATATGAGCAGAAGAGAAGTCAATTTTTATCTGAAACAACTGAAAGTTCATGGCTATATTATCAGAGAGAAAGTTACATCTACAGGACATCAGAAGGATGGATCTGGCTCTGGAATTTCACTTACAGAGTTTGGAAAGATCACAGGAGAAGAATTTCAGTATCGTCATGAAATCCTCACGCAGTTTCTTCAGTTTGTTGGTGTTTCAGATGAAAAAGCCCAAGAGGATGCCTGCCGTATGGAACATGTGGTCAGTGAGGAAACGGTTCAGCAGATTTGTAATTTTGTGGATTATGGAGACACATTTGAACGAATTTTGAAGCATTCGGATCTGCGCAGCTGGTATCAGACGGGAAAGTATATGTTTCTTATGGGAATTTATCAGATAGAGAAAACATGTCCAAGAAGATTTGCCAGGGAGTTTGATTGTTTTTCTGAGAATATCTGGCTTCACATTACAGAAGACAAGAGTAGTTTTGAACTGATAAAAAAATGAAGATACTTCGGCGCAGAATTTATGGTACAAAGATCCGGAACAGGGATGGATAGAGGCAGAGGAGAAAATGGGAAATCCTTGGATACCGTCCAGTGTGTTTTCAATTTTCAACACGATGCCATGGACCCGATTATAGAAGGAACTGCGTTGATCGCGTTTACGAGAAAA
>ENA-OQBL01000736-OQBL01000736.1-human-gut-metagenome-genome-assembly--contig:-NODE-736-length-15680-cov-3.544011_pt1 | contig 15680 bp, 21 predicted proteins | sample MGYA00242747_ERZ504553 | MGnify/ENA primary metagenome ERZ504553 (study PRJEB26092, sample SAMD00036240) | human gut metagenome | host: Homo sapiens | study: EMG produced TPA metagenomics assembly of...
AGGCTCTTCATATAGTCTGTAAATACCATAATTGATAAATAATTAAAGTTTTCTATTGATTTAAACTCTCGTTTAACTAACTTAGCTACGTGAATTAATTAACACGATGCAAATATGATAAATATATTTATCAATATAAAATATGCGAATAAATATATTTATCATATTAACTTTTATTATCTATTAGGACTATAGTATGATTAAACAGCGTCTCTTAGATATATGCAACGCTCTAAACATCTCTGCAAGCGAGATGAGTACTACTATTGGTATGAGTCGTCCCTATATTGCGAATTTAAAGAAGGACATTACAACGGAAGTATTGCTAAATATACATATCAAATATCCTTCTGTAAATATCATGAGAATTATAACGGGAGAAGGAAGTGTTTTACTTGAAAATAATAGGTTCAAAATGCTAACATCGATTCCTCTTTTTTTCATTGAGAAATATAATCAGCTTGAAAATGAAAATAAAAAACTACTCATGGAAGTCGGTGAGTTAAAAGGGAGAATTAAAGAAATTAAAAAACTTGTCCCAGAGGAAGGCAATGCAACATGTGCTATTGCAAGCGGATCAGATTTGGAGAAATAGAATATATAATCAATAAATATTAAATAAACAGTATTATGGAAGTATTTAACATTGAAAAAGAATTAGAATTATTAGGTTATGAACCTCAAGATAAGCAGGAAGAATGTCTTGCGACAAGAAATTCCATTGCAATATATTATGCCGTAAATGATGGGGAAAATTATGATTCTGAAGGACATCCCATAGGAATGGTCATCGAAGATTTGAGCACCTTGCCAACAAAAAAATCTTTATGAAGGCAAAATGCCCACCTGCAAGCAAGAACTTATTGAAATTCTTACAGATACAAGAGTCTTAATAAAATAATTACGAAATTTATTCTCGGACGAATTTCGGACACCACAACAGATTAATAACCAAAGTATAAATTCGTAGTATGTTGAAAATCAAGGATAGCAAGAAGGTTACAATTTGTCGTTGTACTTCGAGCCTCTCCTCCCGTGCATGAACGAATAATGGCTGTAAGTATTGCTTACAGCCATTATTCGTTTTATAAATGCCTACCGGATATCTATCAGCTTATGTGTCTGCAAACTAAGCCTCCACTTAGGATGCTTCATCACGCAATCCACCGTTTCGGCCGTATTGCTGCAAGAGCAAGGCTGAAGAAAGAAATGCCCGGCGGGCAGCTGCTCATAAACAGTAATATCCTGCCCTTCATACACTACCTTCACTTCATTCATACGCGTAATTTCCAGCTTTGCCCCCTGCTTGGGAGAACAGGTCACCCAATCTATATTATCCGGCAGCGGACGGGTACCGTTTGTTTCAATGCAGACATACTTTCCCGCCTGGTGCAGACAATCCACAAATTCACGGTCAATCCAAAGGGAGGGTTCTCCACCGGTCAATATCACGGTAGCGGCAGGGTATTTACTGACTTCTGTTACGATATCTTCATCGGACATCAGTATGCCGTCCTCATGCTGCGTATCACAGAAGGAGCACTTCAGGTTGCAACCGGAAAAACGGATAAAGACAGCCGCGGTACCCGTATGGTATCCTTCTCCCTGCAAACTGTAGAATATCTCATTAATCTTCCTCATAGACGGCAATGTTTGATTCCGACTCCTGCACCTCTACCTTGAAGCAAGTGGGTATCTGGTCGCATATCCAACGGGCTATGTTCTCGGCTGTGGGATTGAAGGACAGCACTTCATTAAGATTATGGTGGTCCAGCTGTTCCTTTACCACCTGCTTGATGTGACTGAAGTCTACCACCATTCCGTCCGCATTCAGCTCTTTGGAACGGCAATAGACAGTGATAATCCAGTTGTGACCGTGCAGATTCTCACACTTGCTGCGATAAGAAAGTTTCAGGCTATGGGCAGCCGACACTTCCATGCGTTTGATGACTGTGTACATATTGTTAATACGCTAATTAATATAATAAGTTGCCGCATCTAATGTCACCTCGATGCGACGGCAAAATTACAAAAAACTTAAGATTTATCCATTTACTTCCCTAACTTATTCGTACACACAAAGAGAATTGGCAACCTTACGCTCTGCACTGCCACTCGGGGTATTGGCTATTCCTTTATCCGGCAACGCCCCACTCCACAGCGTAGAAGAACCACCGCCGTCCAGATTCAACGCATCCTCCCCGCCCAATATACGAATCATATGGGCAAGCTCGGGTATATTGATACCTTCCGCTTTTCCCTTCCGACGTCCGTCAACGACAATAAGCAGGATTTTTCCTTCTCTTGTCAGCGCCACAGCACTGCGGGGATGCTTGGTATCTACAAAATTCCGGTTAGTCCCGGACAAGTCGCACACTTGCCCGTCCTTCAGCATCAAAGGACCGGAAGCCAGCACAGTGCCTTTTTTCAAAGTACATGCCTTTTCATCCTGCTTGCTCCAGGGAATCAGTTCCAGCCTGCCTTTCTTTATGAGTACAGCTCCATTGGACACTGTTGCCAGAACCCCGGTAGAGGTAGTATCTATCACCACCCCGTCCTTACGCAGATAGCAGACGGAATTCCCGACTTTCATGTCAAAATAGGAACCATTGATGGCCGCCACCGCACCTGCATGCCGGGCGGCTACACTGGTCTCCTCTTTGGGATTGTGGACGAGCACATCGAAACGGTAGCGCTTCGGGGATATTTCAAAAATAGACACTTCCTGAGGAACTCCATACAAAGAACTGAATACTGCCTTTTTATAAAGCATCCCTTTCTGCAGGGGCTCAGTCTGCCAGTCGGCAGAAACGATGGCAAGAGAGTCGGCAGCAGTCTGCGCCATTGCTGCAAACATGCCGCAACAGAGAAACACTGCCAGGAATATTTTCTTTTTCATAAGATGAGATTGGTTTAAATTAATTCATAGCTGCAGATTTGAATCGGCATGTCGAGATTATGCAATACCTTTTCAAGCTGTATACCTTCACGGTTGTCGTACTCGTATCCGAAAGTAGCACGGATACCTTGCAGAATGAACTGCGTGGCACGGTCCAGGGCAATGGGCAAGCTGTCGCCTTGCAACAGTGCTCCGGTGATGACACTGGTAAACGTATCCCCCGTTCCGGGATAATGGGCCGGCAGGTAAGGACACGTAACCTTCCAGTAGCGGTTACCGTTCCGGTTATAGGCATACACGGACGTCTTATGCTTATCATCCCGTACGGGCACACTGGTAATAATCACCACTTCGGGACCACAATCGGAAAGCCGACGAAGGTATGACTTCAATTCCTCATCCGTATTCATCTCCTTATAAGGAATACCCAGCAGATAGAACAGCTCCGTCAAATTGGGAGTAACAACATCGGCCTTGGTGATGAGATGTTTCATTTCATCAATCATGGACTCGTGGAAGTTCGCATAAAGCCGTCCGTTATCGCCCAACACCGGGTCTACCACAACCAGACCGTCCGGGCGGCGGAAGTCATCAATAAAGTCAGAAACAATATGTATCTGCCGCGGAGAACCCAGATAGCCGGTATAAAAGGCATCAAACTGTACTTCCAGCTTCTTCCACTCGGAAATAATCTTCGGCATTTCATCCGTCAGGTCCAGAAAAGAGAACTCCGGATACTGGGTATGGCTCGACAATACGGCTGTAGGCAACGGACACACCTGGAAACCCATAGACGAAAGAATGGGAATGACCACCGTCAGAGACACCCGTCCGACTCCCGACAAGTCGTGGACGGCAACAACCTTCTTTACTTTATTCGCATACATATTATCTATATTATTATTTTTCCCTACATTTGCCGCATGAAAACCGTCTGCATCATTTTGGGAACAGTTTCTTTGGCACTCGGCATCATCGGCATCTTCCTGCCGTTGCTGCCCACCACGCCTTTCCTGCTGCTCACGGCAGCACTCTACTTCAGAGGCTCACCCAGACTGTACCAATGGCTGCTGAACCACAAATGCCTCGGTCCCTATATCCGCAGCTTCCGCGAGAACAAAGCCATCCCTCTACGTGCTAAAATCATCTCTCTACTGCTGATGTGGGGAACAATGGTTTACTGCATCTTCTTCCTGATTCCACTAACAGAAATAAAGATAGTATTGTTCCTTGTCGCTGTGGGGGTGACTTGGCATATACTGTCATTCAAGACGTTGAAATGATGTGCTAAACTCCTCCTAACTTCTCGAAGAATTCTCCCAACCCCTTCCGAGCATCGGCAAGCTTGTCTTCCCAATGTTTCACGGAGTTCTGTCCGATAATATCCGTCACGTACTTCACCGAAATGAAAGGAACATTCTTGGCACGGCATACCAAAGCCTGGGCATAGGCTTCCATATCCACAACATCACCGGACACATCCGAGAGTTCTGTCAAGAAAGTATCCCCCGTATTGCATACACCACCGGCTGGCCAGTGTAAACAATAACCTTTTTGGGACAACAAATCCATTGAATCAATCTCATACTCCATACCAAGCTCCACCAGCTTCTGCATATCACGGTCCACAAAATGACGGCATACGAAAATATCTCCTACCCGATGACGGATAGTCCCTGCCGTACCTACATTGACCACCAAGTCCGGTTGCGCATGGCTTATCGCTTCAGAAAGATAAAAAGCCGATTTCACCTTTCCCACACCGGTACGGAGATAGCCTATCTGCACCTCTTCCTCCCTTATCAGTCCGGGAAATTTCAATTCAGTAAATTCGCCTTGTACGGCATAAGTGACTAAAATTCTCATATCATTCTATCTTTTTAGAGTCTGTTTAAATTTTGTCCGGCATGAGGGTGGCAAAATCGGTTGATGACACACCCTCCTCCTTCTCATGAAAAAGGCAAAGATAGAAACCTTTTTCAGAAGATTTCCATCTTTGCCCCATAAATGTAAAGTCACCCACACTCACAACCTCCCTGCCAGATAAGATTTCAATGACTCTACATATTCCTCAAATGCGTCTACTCCTTGCGGAGTGATCTTACAAATCGTACAAGGCATCTTTCCTTTAAAAGTCTTTGTCACCTCCACATATCCCGCCTTGCTGAGTTTGTCTATCTGCACGCTCAGGTTTCCTGCCGTAGCTTTGGTCTGCTGGCGGATATAGACAAAGTCCGCCTCCTCGACACTAATAAGCAACGACATCACCGCAAGCCGCAGTTCGCTATGGAGCAAAGGGTTCAGTTCTTTAAACATATATCATCCTCTTCTTTTATTGTTTGTGACGCTTCGCCACACTGTTCATGTAATGTCCGGGAATCACCATCATAAAGACGAACGCCAATGCAAAAAACAGTATCTGGTCTATGCCGGGCATATAGAAACATCCCAACGAGAGCAAGGCTCCCAGCACTCCCCCTATCGTAACCACTTTCGTGTTCACAATCAGTCCCGTCAGGGCAGTTCCCATCCCCATCATCAGCAAAATGACAAACAGAATAGGAATCTTCCATACAAATATGGCGGTACACGATACCAAGAAAGCACCCAGTCCAAATACCGTCCACACATAATCCACAACACGGTCTATGTAGGTCTTCAACATTTTCCGAGCCTTCCGCTGACTCCACAACGTAGCAGGAAAGGCTATGACTGGAAGCAGGAACCATAGGAATTGCCAATTGTTATTGCCCGTTTCCTTCAATAGAAACCAAACCAGCAACGAGATAATTACCGTTACATATCCCCACAGCAAAAAAGGTGTCCCTGAATTTTCCGCCATTCTGTCCTTCGTGTTCTGTATCATCCGAGTGATGAGTTCTAAACTCTCTTTCTCATTCAATTTTCTTTCTTCCAATTTTCCTGCCGCCTTATTTGTTGCTTCCTTTTAATACCCGCTTAAGTGCTATCTCCACCTGCTTCGTGTCGGCGCTCACCTCCACATCCGCTATCGCGCAATACTCAGATGGAATTCCGTCTTCCCTATCCAACTGATAATTGTTGTTTTCATCATGATAGACATAAAGCTTATATTTACCCACTGTCACATCTTTCAGTTCCAGTACCGCCTCCGTGCCCTTGGCATCTACCATACCATACTGCCCCTTGTCAGTGGCAATCATTATCTTTCCCACAGCAGAAGGTATGTTCATCACCTTCACTTTCAGAACATCTTGCGCAGACACCCCCAATGCAAATACACAAAGAAGAGCTGCCGCCATACTTCTACAAACAATCGTTTTCATAATCATTCTCCTTAAGTTATACATACCAAAATCACATTTCGGGTTCGAACTCCGATACAAAGATAGAAGGTTTATTTTATAAACCAAATTATTATATAAATTATTTTATTTATTTCTTAGCATCTCCTCCTTCCTTTACTACATACTATTCCAACCGCACCTAAAGAGTAGTGCCTAAAACAGCAAAAAGTAATTTCGGCCTTACTAAACAGTAATCGTCCAACAACCGTTCAATTATCGCCCAACATCTGTTTAATTATCGTCCGACAGTTGTTGGACGATAATTAAACAAGCGTCGGACGATTACTATTTAGTAACGGAGATACTAAGCTTTCGAAAAGCAAGAAATAAAATCCTTCTAAAAAGCAAATTGTTCCATACCTATCCACATCTCTTGAAAAGCCAGCCTCCACCACCCTTTTTCAATCCCTCAAAACCAGTACTTCATAGGCCACTTCGGTTATTTCGGCACTTCTACAGCATATTTTCCCCGAAAAGTTTTTAATCTCCAAGTAAATTGTATTTTCGTGTACAATTTTGGTGTAGTGATGACAGACGAAGAAAGAAGCTATTAAGTACCTTTGAAGCCAGACTGCGGCATTTAATCTATCTGCACGATGAATTCAAAACGCGAAAAATGCTGAGACTAAAGCAAACTTCTTGAAGCCAAAGAGGAGGAATACGGAAGGTTACAAGCTGAATACCGGGAACTGGAACTTAACTACACGAACCTAAAAATCAGCTACGACAATCAGCCTTAACGGCAGCGACGTGAAAGAGACGAAACTGCGATTGTCCAAATTAGTGCGTGAAGTCGATAAATGCATCGCTTTGTTGAATGAATAAAGAGAAGAGGATGTATGAACGATAAGATAAAGATAAACCTGCAGATGGCAGGAGCCTCCTACCCTCTCACAATCAACCGTGAGGACGAGGAAATGGTAAGAGAAGCCGCCAAGCAGGTAGATATCAGGCTCAATGCGTATCGGGAGCATTATCTGAATGTGTCTCTAGAGAGAATTATAGCCATGGTGGCTTATCAGTTCGCTTTAGAAAACCTTCAGTTGAAGGACCGTAATGATACTGAACCCTATACCAGCAAAATAAAGGAACTGACAGAGGTATTGGAGACCTATTTCAAGGAACAATAAGCTGCAATCCCTCCGTCGGGTCGGTAAAAGAGAGAAATTCGCGCACTGTACAAAAGTTTGCCCTTCATCAAAGCAAGCTTTTATGCAGTGCTTTTTTATTTATATACTAAAAACAAATTAATAAAATGACAGTAGTTACAATAGTATTATCCATTGCCTGCTTCATTGTCGGAGGGTTTGCCTCGTACTTGTTCTTCAAGCACGGGCTGAAAAACAAATACGACGGTATCCTGAGAGATGCGGAAGCGGAAGCGGAAGTGATTAAGAAGAATAAGTTGCTGGAAGTAAAGGAAAAATTCCTGAACAAGAAGGCAGACTTGGAAAAAGAAGTGGCCCAACGTAACCAAAAGATACAGCAGGCAGAAAACAAGCTGAAACAACGTGAATTGGTACTGAACCAGCGCCAGGAAGAAATCCAGCGCAAGAAGATGGAAGCAGAAGCCGTGAAAGAAAATCTGGAAGCCCAACTGTCCATCGTAGACAAGAAGAAAGAAGAACTGGAGCACATGCAGCGCCAGGAAATAGAAAAGCTGGAAGCCATTTCCGGACTTTCTGCCGAAGAAGCCAAAGAGCGCATGGTGGAATCCCTGAAGGAAGAAGCCAAAACGCAAGCCCAGTCCTACATCAACGACATCATGGACGACGCCAAGCTGACGGCAAGCAAAGAGGCCAAGCGCATCGTGATACAGAGCATCCAACGTGTGGCTACGGAAACAGCCATTGAAAACTCAGTAACCGTATTCCACATCGAATCAGATGAAATCAAGGGACGTATCATCGGTCGCGAAGGCCGCAACATCCGCGCCCTGGAAGCTGCCACCGGTGTGGAAATTGTGGTAGACGATACTCCGGAAGCTATCGTATTGTCAGCTTTCGACCCGGTTCGCCGTGAGATTGCACGTCTGGCATTGCACCAGTTGGTAACAGACGGACGTATCCACCCGGCACGTATCGAAGAGGTAGTTGCCAAAGTACGCAAGCAGGTAGAAGAGGAAATCATCGAAACCGGTAAACGTACTACTATCGACCTGGGCATCCACGGCCTGCATCCGGAACTTATCCGCATTATCGGTAAGATGAAATACCGTTCTTCATACGGCCAGAACCTTTTGCAGCATGCACGCGAGACAGCCAATCTTTGCGCTGTGATGGCATCAGAACTGGGACTCAACCCGAAGAAAGCAAAACGTGCCGGACTGCTGCATGATATAGGTAAGGTGCCTGATGAGGAACCGGAATTGCCGCATGCACTCTATGGTATGAAACTGGCGGAAAAGTTCAAGGAAAAGCCAGACATCTGCAACGCCATCGGTGCCCACCACGACGAAGTGGAAATGACCAGCCTGCTGGCCCCCAATCGTACAAGTATGCGATGCCATTTCAGGAGCACGCCCGGGAGCACGCCGCGAAATTGTAGAAGCATACATCAAGCGCTTGAATGACCTTGAGCAACTGGCAATGTCCTATCCGGGAGTGACAAAGACATATGCCATCCAGGCAGGCCGTGAGCTGCGTGTCATTGTCGGTGCAGACAAGATTGACGACAAGCAGACGGAGAACCTTTCCGGTGAAATCGCCAAGAAGATTCAGGACGAAATGACTTATCCGGGTCAGGTGAAGATTACCGTTATCCGTGAGACACGTGCAGTGAGCTACGCAAAGTAACATCAGAAAAGAAAATAAATGCAGAAAAGGGTGAATTCGTATTCACCCTTTTCTTATTTTTAGCACCACAACCATGACTTTACAAAATGAAAGATTATCAGTTTGAAGTTTGCGCCAACTCCGTAGAGAGTTGTATTGCCGCACAAGCCGGCGGAGCAGACCGGGTGGAACTGTGCGTAGGCATCCCCGAGGGGGGACAACCCCCTCATACGGTGATATCCTCATCGCACGGGAAGCATTGCAACAGACCAAATTGCATATCATTGTCCGTCCCCGCGGAGGAGATTTTCTTTATTCCTCCACCGAACAGCGCATCATGCTGAAAGACATAGAGAATGCCCGCCGTCTAGGCGCTGACGGAGTCGTGTTCGGTTGCTTGACGGCAGAGGGAGATGTAGACATTCCATTGATGGAGCAGCTTATGGAAGCCTCACAAGGGATGTCCGTCACCTTCCACCGTGCTTTCGATGTATGCAGAAATCCACGAAAAGCGATAGAAGATATTATCGAATTAGGATGCAACCGCATCCTAACTTCCGGACAGCAACCTACAGCAGAGCGAGGCATTCCCCTTCTGAAAGAACTCCAACAACAAGCATCAGACCGAATCATCCTATTGGCAGGCTGTGGGGTGAATGAAACCAACATAGCCCACATTGCCCGAGAAACCGGTATCCGCGAGTTTCATTTCTCCGCCAGGGAAAATATCGAAAGTTCCATGCTCTATCATAATTCCGCCGTCTCTATGGGAGGAACGGTGCATATTGATGAATACACACACACCATCACTACTGCGGAGCGGGTAAAGCGTACAATCGGAGCATTAAAAGCCTCTCCCCTAGCCCCTCCCCCGTAGAGAGGGGTCGGGAGAGAGGCCTATAAAAAAAGGATGTACTTTTCAGCACATCCTTTTTTATATCATAGGATAAATATTATTTCTTCACCGGAGAAGAGTATCTTGCATTCAGACCATCCAGAATCTCACGGGTGATGTTGTAGACACTGTCTGCATAGAGCAGGTTGTCAAAACCCGTATTGCTGATAATCATGCTGTAACCTTTTGTCTTATTGTACTCCTTCAGGAAAGCATTGATAGAATCACGCAGTTGCAGGCTGTTCTTTTCATTCTCACTCATCAGCTCAGACTGCAGCTTGTTGCTCAGGTTCTGCAAATCCTGCTCCAACTTTGCAATGCGGTTGTATTCCTGCTGTGCTCTCTCCTGAGAAAGATAAGCGTTGTTCTGATACTTTGTCTGGAATTCCTGCTTCTGCTTCTCCAGTTCGCTGGCTTTCTGGTTCAATGTCAGACGGACATTCTCGCCCTTCTTCACCATAGCCTCATTCAAGTCTATGCAATAGTTGTATTTTGCCAAAATGCGTATCTATTTCAACATAAGCAATTTTCATTTCCGATAATCCGCCGGCTTGTGCAGGAGCGTTTGTTGTCTGTTTATCAGTATTGCCGGCACATTGAGCAAATAAAACGATCAGTGCGAGAGCTGCCAGACCGTTCATGAGGTAGTTTAATCTCTTCATAATTGATAAATATTGTTTTTTAAAAAGTTAGTTCATACTATCGTTTAAGGCTTTTTCCCAGTTCATCAATGGAAAAACGGGATTTGCGTTGTGCTTCTCTGTCCTGCGACTGCACGCAACCGATACCTCTATCGCGCATTGCCTTATTGCCACTGACATGCCCGTTAGGGAATCTCCCGCCTTTCACAAAAAAGACCTTCACACCCAATAAAACAATGCAAATAGCAACTATTAACAGAGTTATCAATATTGTATCAAGCATTTCCATTAATTTTGTTACATGAAAATAGTGTTTTTACTATTTTTGTGGGTGCAAATATAGGGCTTTGGTTGGACTAACTCGCCTTTTTTTACTCTAAAAAAAAGAGAAAGGGGAATAAAATAGTCAATCAATTTAACCATATTTAGCAATAAGTGGTTAATTTAATGGAGAATTGATATTTGACAATTGATAATGAAGGCTGCATAAACACATGTAAGGCAGCCAGCTAATTCAGATAATTATGGAAAAAAAAGACTTGAAACCGGCTGGTGTATTTCACTATTTTGAGGAAATCTGCCAAGTGCCGCGCCCTTCGAAGAAGGAAGAGAAAATCATTGCTTACTTAAAAAGCATTCGGAGAAAAACATAAGTTGGAAACGAAGGTGGACGAAGCCGGAAACGTTCTGATAAAGAAACCCGCTACTCCGGGTATGGAAAACCGCAAGACTGTCGTACTTCAATCGCACATCGACATGGTATGTGAAAAGAACAACGACGTGAAGCACGACTTCCTGACCGACCCTATCGAAACCGAAATTGACGGTGAATGGCTGAAAGCCAAAGGTACAACCTTGGGAGCCGACAACGGCATCGGTGTAGCCACCGAACTGGCTATCCTTGCCGACGACAGCATCGAGCACGGTCCTATCGAATGCCTCTTCACCGTGGACGAGGAGACCGGACTGACCGGTGCCTTCGCCCTGAAAGAAGGCTTCATGAACGGAGACATTCTGTTGAACCTCGATTCCGAGGATGAAGGCGAGCTCTTCATCGGCTGTGCAGGAGGTATAGATTCCGTTGCCGAATTCACCTACCGGGAAGTGGACGTACCGACAGGGTATTTCTGCTGCAAAGTGCAGGTAAAGGGGCTGAAAGGTGGACACTCCGGCGGCGACATACACCTGGGGCGCGGCAATGCCAACAAACTGTTGAACCGCTTCCTGAGCCAGGCATCCCAGAAGTACGACATGTACCTTTGCGAAATAGACGGTGGTAACCTGCGCAACGCCATTGCCCGCGAAGCACACGCGGTAATTGCCATACCCGATGCCGACAAGCATGCCCTGCGCACAGACTTGAATGTCTTTGCCGCCGAAGTGGAGGCAGAATATGCCGTCGTTGACCCAGACCTCCAATTCGTACTCGAATCGGAAGCAGCCCGTCCCAAAGCCATTGACAAAGATACCGCCAAGCGCTTGCTGCAAACCATCTATGCCGCACCTCACGGTGTGTATGCCATGAGCCAAGACATTCCGGGGCTGGTGGAAACCTCCACCAATCTGGCCTCCGTAAAGATGAAACCCGGCCATATCATCCGCATCGAGACCAGCCAGCGCAGCTCTACCGCCTCCTCCAAACAAGACATTGCCAATATGGTGCGTACTGTATTCGAAATGGGTGGAGCAGCCGTATCGTTCGGCGACGGATATCCGGGCTGGAAGCCCAACCCGCATTCAGAAATCCTGGAAGTGGCTGTTGAGTCCTACAAACGTTTGTTCGGTGTAGATGCCAAGGTAAAAGCTATCCATGCAGGTTTGGAATGCGGACTGTTCCTTGACAAATACCCGGCACTGGACATGATTTCCTTCGGACCTACCCTGCAGGGTGTGCACTCTCCCGACGAACGGATGCTGATTCCTACCGTACAGAAGTTCTGGGACCATCTGCTGGATATACTGAAGCACATTCCGGTGAAATAAATATCCCGCGTTCCTTAAAGGGGAACGGGAATCGTTTGTATGAACGTTATCCATAAGATAGGAGTTATACTCTTCCTTCTCTGCCCGTACATCAGTCTGTACGGGCAAGAAGGAAGAGATACCCTCACGTTTCGGATAGTAAGCTACAATGTAGAAAACCTATTCGACTCCCGACATGACACACTAAAGAATGACTACGAGTTCCTGCCGGATGCCACCCGGCATTGGAATTACTCTAAATACAGAAAGAAACTGGATAATATAGCCCGCGTCATCATCGCCACCGGAGGATGGACGCCGCCCGCCCTTGTTGCCTTGTGTGAGGTGGAGAATGACAGTGTGATGCGCGACCTTACCCGCTACTCTGCCTTGCGCGAAGCAGACTACCGGTATGTGATGACACAATCTCCCGACGAACGCGGCATCGACGTAGCGCTGTTGTATCAACGTAATCTTTTCAAACTGCTTTCCTATCAGAGCCTCCCCGTAGACAAGCCCCGGAAGAATAGCCGTCCCACACGGGACATTCTTCACGTCAGCGGATTGTTGCTGAACCGGGATACGCTTGATGTACTGGTAGCTCACTTCCCATCCCGTTCGGGAGGGGCAAGAGAGTCTGAACCTTACCGGCTACTGGCTGCCCGAAAGGTGAAGCATGCCATAGACAGCCTATACACGATACGCCGACATCCGCAAATTGTCCTTTTAGGGGATTTCAACGATTATCCGGAGAATAAATCGGTAAAGGATGTGTTGGAGGCAGCAGCACCGTCAACATTGCAAGACTCTCTACGTCCACAAAAACTTTACCATCTACTAGCAGGAAAAGCCAAAACACGCAAGCACTTCGGCAGCTACAAGTATCAAGGAGAATGGGGATTACTAGACCACATCATCGTATCAGGTACGTTGCTGCAAGAACACGCACCGCTATATACAGAGGAAGCGAAGACAGACGTATTCTGCCTGCCCTTCCTACTGACAAGAGACAAGAAATACGGAGGGCAGCAACCCTTCCGCACCTACTACGGGATGAAGTATCAAGGAGGATACAGCGACCACTTGCCTGTATATGCGGAGTTCCGGTTGATATATTAGTCGGAATACTGATACAGTTTCAAGTCAAACTTCTGTACCATCACTAGCAAGTGGTCGAAGATGTCGGACTGAATGCGCTCGTACTCTTTCCATACCTTGTTGCGAGAGAAGAAATATACCTGAATGGGTACCCCATACGTCGTGGGTTCCTTCAGGCTGATAATCAAGTCCATCTCCTGGTTCACCACCGGCAAGCTACACAAATAACGTTCGATGTAGATACGATAGAGCTGTGCATTGGTTGGCACCTCTCCTTCTGCTGGCTGATAGTCGGCCATCAAGGGGACTTCCTTGCGGATATTATCCAGCATTTCCGGAGTGCAGAACTTCAGGGTAGTCATATCCAGAAAGATATTCTTGTTTACCCGTCGCCCGCCACTTTCCTGCATGCCGCGCCAGTTCTGGAAGGAGTTGTTCACCAGGGTATACGGCGGTACGGTCGAGATGGTTTCGTCCCAGTTGCGTATCTTGACCGTGTTCAGCGTAATCTCCTCTACAACTCCATTGGCAACGCCACCCGGCAGCGCTATCCAGTCCCCTATCCGCAACATGTCGTTGGCAGAGAGCTGCACGCCGGCCACAAACCCCAGAATGCTGTCCTTAAATACCAGCATCAGTACAGCCGCAGATGCGCCCAGACCGGCAAACAAGGTCATAGGAGACTTGCCTATCAGCACTGAAACCACTATGATACCTCCGATAAAAAACAGTAGCACTTGCAATACCTGCACAAAGCCTTTCAGCGGACGGTTCTTCTGCTTGTCCTTCATGTTATAAACATCGAGCATCACCAGCAACAAGCCATTGATAGTAAGCAGCACCGCCACAATGATATAGACAGCACACACCTTTTGTGAGAACTCAAGCATCTCCTTTCCACGCACAAAGGCCATGGGCAGCAGGTAGTAAATGAGGATTCCGGGCAGAATATGTATCAAATGGTGTATCACCCTGCGTTTCATCAGCAACGTATTCCATTGATGGGGAGAGCGCCGGGTATAATGCTTCATACCGCCAACGAAGATTGCCTGGCACAAATAGTCCAGCCCTATCGAAAGCCCCACCATCAGCAGTGCAATAATCGTCTCGTCAAACATATCGGCAAACTTCGGGTCTATCCCCCAACCTATCAGGACTTTATTCATCCATCCTCCTAAACTCATCATAAGCTCTCTTTTTTGAAGTGTCTTGTTTGTATAACAATCCAAAGATAAAGATGTTTTCAGAGAACGGCAAGCATATACCCTTTTTCATCAACGACTCAATCCTCACGCTCGGGTCGTTTTTTAGCGACCGCCGCAGATAGGACATCTGTACATTCAAGGCAAGGGAGTTGGCATACGAGGCAGTGCCCCACACAGCATCCAGCAACGTATCGCGACTGACAGTCTTATTCACATTCAGCGCAAGCAAGCGAAGGATATCGGCTTGACGGGAAGTAATCAGCACCTTACTATTTCCCGTACGAATCTCGTTCGTACTGTAATTGAATACGGAATGGCCGAAAGCATACATCTCATCCTCCGCCACGCCGGACAACTGCGAAGTGAAACGCTCGCGGATACGCGCTGTCAGCTCTTCCGGATAGAAAGGTTTGGCAAGATAATCGTTCGCCTTCAGTTGGAATCCTTGCAGGCGGTCGGCCTTATCGCTACGGTCGGAAAGGAAAAAGATCAGGACGTGTTTATCCGTCTCGCGGATGCGTTCAGCCACTTCAAAGCCATTGTAACCGGGCATATTGATATCGAGCAATACCAAATCAGGCTTTATGAGCGGAAATTGTTCCAGAGCAATTTTCCCGTTTCCGGCATAAGTCACTTCATAGCCTTCCTTCTCAAGAAAGCGCTTCAGCAGCATTGAATATTTCAAATCATCATCGGCAAAAAGTATTTTCAAGGCTTTCATATCATTGGTTATTTTAGAGTAGGGATTATGCGGGTTAGCACGGACTTATTGGGGAATATTAATTTCAATCATTGTTCCCTTGCCTGCCTGACTATTTAAAGAAATGCTCCCATGATGCGCCTCTACCAGCAACTTTACATAGCTCAACCCCAGACCAAT
>ENA-OQBL01000737-OQBL01000737.1-human-gut-metagenome-genome-assembly--contig:-NODE-737-length-15673-cov-2.613405_pt1 | contig 15673 bp, 17 predicted proteins | sample MGYA00242747_ERZ504553 | MGnify/ENA primary metagenome ERZ504553 (study PRJEB26092, sample SAMD00036240) | human gut metagenome | host: Homo sapiens | study: EMG produced TPA metagenomics assembly of...
CGCCGCACACAAATCCGGACAGTTCATTTTTTATCGGGCATTCTTTCCCCTTTTGTCAGAATTTATAGCAATTCAACTTTTTAATGCAACAGCAACAACGTTGAATTGCATATCGCAACTATGCTGTTTGAATGTTGCGCTAATTCCTTGACTTGCGATAGTGCTCCGGGCGCAGAAATATGGGGATGCTTTTTCCAAAAAACACTTTACAAACGTCAAAGAAATAACTATTATATAAGTATAGTGCTTCCAATCGTTGGCACGAACAGAAAGCGGTCGGACTGACCGGTAATACAGCTTCCGGCCCGGAAATCATCCACGTTTCCAATTTGCAGTGGAATACAGGAAAGAAGGTATAAGCTATGTCTGAGAAAAAGTCTGCTGCCCCCGCAGCGGCCGCTGCTCCTGAGACTCCTGCGGCAGAGCCGAAGAAGCGCAAATCTTCTGGTGCTGCACAGCGGCGCGGCCGTCCCCCGCTCTCCCCGGAGGTTTATGTCGAGTTCGGCACCAACCAGTACAACATCACCGATGTTGTCGAGCGCGCAAAGGCCGACTACCGCGCCACCCATAAAGTGGGCGTCCAGTCCTGCAAGGTCTACGTCAAGCCTGAAGAGGGTATGGCCTACTATGTCATCAACAAAGTCTCCGGCAAGCTGGAGCTGTGATGTTCCTCAACACGAACAAAGGCGTCTGCACAGTCATTTGTGCAGACGCCTTTGCTTTTTTTATAAGCCGTACAGCCCGGTGTACTTTCGGGTAAGGTACTGGATATAATCCTCAGCACTGAAATCGCCGCAGGCGTTCTTCACCACGTCGGCAGGCTCCATCAGCCCGCCGTACTGGTGGACTTTTTCCCGCAGCCACGCCGTGATGGGTGTGAGGTCGCCCTTTGCCGCTGCACCCCAGACATCCACGTCCTGCTCCATCCGGCGGAGCATCTGAGCGCCGTAGGCACTGCCCAGCGCGTAAGACGGGAAGTAGCCGAACGCACCGCCCGACCAGTGGCTGTCCTGTAAACAGCCATCCCGGTCATTCGGCACCTCGATGCCCAGATATTCCTTATAAAGCTTCGCCCAGACAGCCGGCACATCTTTTGCTTCCAGCGTGCCGCCGATGAGCTGCTTTTCGATCTCATACCGTACCATGACGTGGAGGCAGTAGGTCAGCTCGTCGGCCTCGGTGCGGATGAGACTGGACTGAGCCTTATTGACAGCGCGGTAGAACTGCTCTGCGCTCACGCCACCCAGCTGCTGGGGAAAGAACTCCTGCACCTTGGGATAGATAGCTTCCACGAAGGGCCGCGACCGGCCAATAAGGTTCTCATAGAAACGGGACTGGCTCTCGTGGACGCCCATTGAGACGCCGCCCGCAAGACAGGTGTACTGCAGGTCATCCCGGATGCCCAGTTCATACAGAGCATGGCCGCCCTCGTGGAGGACAGAGTACATCGAGGATGCCACATTGTGCTCGTCGTAGTTGGTGGTGATGCGGACATCCTTATTGTTGAATTCCAGCGTAAAGGGGTGCTCCGTCTCACCCAGACCACAATGGCTGCGGTCGAGACCCATCACCTCCATCAGATAGTCGGCAAAGGCCTTCTGCCGTGCTGCCGGGTATTCCTGATGCAGGAAGCTGTCGTCGATCTGCGGCTTATCGCCGATTTTGTGGATGAGCGGCACCAGCCCCTCCCGCAGCGTCGCAAAGAAGCTGTCCAGCATCTTCCTATCCACGCCACGCTCGTACTCGTTCAGCAGAGCGTCATAGGGCGCTTTCGAGGCGTCATAATAACCGGCAAAGCGGCGGTTGTAGTCTACAAGCTCCTGCAAAACGGGGCAGAACAATGCAAAATCGTCCTGTGCCTTGGCCTTGTGCCAGACGTCGTCCGCCCGGTTGCACAGCTCTTTGTAGGCCATATATTCGTCAGCCGGGATGCGGGTCAGCTGCTCACAGCTGCGGCGCAGCTCCTCCACTTCGCGGCGGTGGACGAGGTCCAGCTCCCCGGCCCGGGCGCTCAGCTCATCCAGCAGCGCTTTCGTCTCGGGGCAGGTCATCAGCTTCTGGCTTTCTCCCGCCAGAATGCTCATGGCCACGCCCCGGCCCTCGGAGGTATCGCTGGGCGCGGTGGTCACGGCGTCCAGATAAAGGGAGCTGTCCGCACAGTGGTAAGCGTACAGCTTCTTTTGCAGCAATTCCAGCTGCTGCAAGGCGCGTTCTATCTCCATTGTCTTTCTCCTTTTCTTTGATTTTTATCCCCAACCGAACAGCTTCCGCTTCGGCACCTGAACGGGGTCGGGTATCTCAAACTCGTACCGCTCGGTGGCGTTGATGACCGTCGTGCTGCCCCGGGTGCAGACACGGGGCAGGTTTGCCCCATAATTCAGGTGCATATGTCCGTGGATGAACCACTTGGGCTGATACTGGTCCATCAAATCGTTGAACACCTGAAACCCCTTGTGGGCCTTGTCGGTGCCGTCGTTGAGGCCGGATGCCGGGGCATGGGTCAGCAGGATGTCGATGCCGCCCGCCCGCCGGGCCGCGAGCCAGAGCTTCCGGACGCGCCGCCGCATTTCAGCCTCGGTGTACTGGAAGGTGTCATCCCTGTTATACCGATTGCACCCGCCCAGACCCATGATGCGCAGCCCCTTCCAGACATAGACCGCATCGTCCACACAGATGCAGCCACCCGGTTCTGACTCCTTGTAACTGCCGTCGTGGTTGCCGTGGACGTACAGGATGGGGGCGGTGGTGAAGTTTGTGAGGTATTCGAGATATTTTTTCGGCAGATCACCGCAGGAGAGGATAAGGTCGATGCCTTCCAGCCGCTTGCGGACACTCTCGTCCCAGAGCAGTTTGGACGGCACATCCGAGATCGCAAGTATTTTCACGATGTTTTTGCTCCATTCTTTTCTATCCTTGGGGCTTTGCCTGTTACTGCGGCGTTCCCTTTACGATGTCCAGACCATTGACGTTCAAAAGGCTGCGGGTCTTGGCGTCCAGTTCGTCGTAGCTGGGCAGTTCGCCCTCTACGCACTCTTCCAGCCAGTCCATCTCCATCAGTTCCTTGGGCGTATAGATGCCGGAAGCCGCATGGTGAAGGGCATGGCCCTGACTGTAGCTCTCGGTCGGGAAAACATGTATCTCCCCATCGCAGAGCTGGCGCTCTGCCATCTTGAGCAGCTGCATGGTGCCGTCGTTCAGCCGGGTGGGGTATTCCACCCGCTCGGCACCGCTCTTGAGTCCCCACCAGTAGTTGATCGCCCTGCCGCCGGGGGCGCTGTCCCATGTTCCGGCAAACACGGAGCGGACGATCTCGGTGAAGAACACGTCCCACCGCCACTCCGGCAGGCCCAGCGGCTGCAGAACGCCGTCGGGCAGACGGCGGCAGAGGCCGTAATCGCGGTAGGTTCCTTCCGGCTCCCGGAAGTCCTGACTGTAGAAGACTTCGATGTCTTTCCTGTCCGAGAAATCCTGCGGGTGTGCCGCATCGCACAGGCAGGCCCAGCGCAGCACCACCCGGCTGTCGGGCCGGACGGCACGCACGCCCTGAGCAAAGGCATTGATGGCCGCAGGCACACCATACACCGGGTTTGCAGCCACATAGCCCACCTTGTCGCTGTGGGAGACGATGCCCGCCAGCATTCCCAGCAGATAGGTCACCTCATAGGTGCGGGGGTAGTAGGTGCGCACCAGCGGATGGGGCGCACTGAGGGAACAGTTCAAAAAGCGGGTCTTGGGGTGCTGGGCCGCGACCTTCAGGCAGGCGGTGTGCATCCGGGCGCTGGTGGTGAAGACGATGTCCGCGTGGTCGTGGGCTACCTCTTCCAGCACCTGCTCTGCGTCCACCTCGGGGTTGATATTCTCCCGGGCAGCTGACATAGAGCTTATCCGGGAAAGCTTTCACCAGCGCGGCACGGCCCTTGTCCTGTCCGCGCACCCATGCGCTGGTCCGGGCGTTGTGCTCGTGGAGGAACACCACCCGCAGCTCGCTGGGGCGGGAGCTGAAAATATTCAGCTTGCTCAGCAGCGGCTCCGAGCTTTGCTTCGGCTCCAGCAGCAGTTCCACAGCGTGGGGCTCTGCCAGAATTTTCACCTCGTCCCAGAGGCGGGCCAGATTCTCCCGCACCTTGGTCGGGGTGGACTCGCAGGCGTCGGCATAACGGTACACCGACAGGTTACACCAAAAGTGCGTCGCCCGGCGTCAGGCCCAGTGAGCCGCCGCCCAGCGCATAGAACTGCTGGCTGAACATGGTGTAGAGGGACGAGAAATTCAGCCGGTCGTCCTCCGTCCACGCCTCGCCCGTGGCCTTGCAGGCCAGCGTCTGCAGCTTTGCATAGCCCCCCAGCCGGGAGAAGCTGATGTAGTTGATGCGGGAAGCTTGTAAAAATCAAGGAACTCGTAATAGAGCTTATTTTCCAGTGTGTCGTTCTTTGCCGGGATGAGCCGGGTGACAGTGCCGGGAAATTTTCACGGCCTCATAGTATTTGAGGACGGAGACACGCTTATTGCCCTCCTGCACATAGAATTTGTTCAGGTATTCGAAGGCAATAATAGGGGTGTGGATGCCCTCTTCCAGATGGGCGTCACAGAGGTTCGACCACTTGGCTGCAAACTCGGTGTCGTCGTCGAGAAGAGGCATGAAATTGGAGGCAAAGGCGGTGTGGCGTCCGGCGGTCTTGGTACCCACGATGCTCTCGGCCGGGATGTCCACCAGCCCCAGAGGCTCCTGCGCCACGATGTCCACATCGGTGAGGATGTCGTCCAGCACCGCGAGATAGGGCGACTGCCCCCGGGCCACATTGGCCCGATAGGCACGCTGGCCCGCACGCTGGGCGCTGCGGTAATCTTCTATCATAAACAAAACTCCTTCTGCTTTTTCAGCAAGCGAAGAGGGATACTTTCCTCTACGTGATAGTATAGCATGAAAATCGAAATTATGGGAGACTTTCTCGCCGCAAGGTGTTGCTTTCGCACAATTTTTAAGGTACGATAAAAGAAATACACGTTTCTTGTGAGGTAAGCTATGCTTTGTGAAACCCTTCCCCGGCTGGAAGCCGACGAATATCCCGGCGGTCTGTGGTACTACGAGCCCCACACCTACCAGCCCTACCGCTATGTGCTGGGGCGGGTGGGCCGCCGCCCGCTGGTGTGCATCGGCATCAACCCCAGCACCGCCCAGCCCGGCGCGCTGGACCCCACTCTGAAGAGCGTCGAGCGTCTGGCCAACGCCAACGGCTTCGACAGCTGGATCATGTTCAACGTCTACCCCCAGCGGGCCACCAACCCCAACGACATGGACAAAACGCCCGACCGCACCCTCTGCGACGAAAATCTCCGCTGGCTGCAGGCCGTGCTGGCCCAGACCGAGCCCACCATGTGGGCCGCATGGGGTACTCTTATTGAAAAGCGGGACTATCTGCCCGGCCTGATGCGGGAGATGGTTGCCCTGACGCGGGAAAAGAACATTCCCTGGGTGACCTTCGGCCCCCGCAGCAAAAAGGGTCACCCCCACCATCCCCTCTACCTGCGCAAGGACTCCACGCCGGAGCCTTTCGATGTAGAAAACTACCTCAACACCTGTTTTGAATGAATCTCTCAGGGAGGGAACAGCATGACACCGGAACGATATAAACGACTGACAGACTGGCTCGAAGGACATCCCGCCCTGCGAGAGGGCATCATCCTGCTCAACCGCTGGCTCCCCCTCGTGCCCTTCGTCTGCTATCCGGTGCTTCTGATGCTGCTCAACCTCCGGTGGTTCAGGATGCTCAGCATCGGACGGGGCAGCGGCGCTCTTGATTTTATGCAGGTCATTGCCCGGGCCATTCTCGTTCCGGGTCTGGCGTTCTGGCTGGGAACCATCCTGCGGGCGAGCTCAACTTTCCCCGCCTTATGAGCAGCCGGGCTTCGTGCCGCTGGTATCTAAGGAGACCCACGGCAATTCCTGCCCTTCCCGCCACGCACTCAGTGCCACCGTCCTCGGGATGGTGTGGCTCTACTTCTACCCTGCCGTCGGCGTCGTGATGCTGGCCATCGCCGCCCTCATCTGTCTGCTGCGGGTGCTTTCTGGGGCGCACTTCGTCCGGGATGTGCTGGCAGGCGCAGCCTTCGGGTTTACGTTCGGCTTTGTGGGGATGTGGCTGCTGTGAGAAGCCTTTTGCAAAAAGCGCAAAAAGTTTCAAATTTCTCTTGACAGAACCCCGGAGCTATGGTATTATACTTCTCGCAGCGTGCTTCGACTCACAGCTGCAAACCATATCAGAACCCAATGGGATAACAACGTGCGCCCGTAGCTCAGGTGGATAGAGCAACTGCCTTCTAAGCAGTGGGCCGGGGGTTCGAGTCCCTTCGGGCGCATTGATGTGGTGCCCATAGCGTAGTCGGTTAACGCGCCAGATTGTGGATCTGGAGACCGTGGGGTTCGAGTCCCACTGGGCACCCCACTAAAAAGACCCGCAAGCATATGCTTGCGGGTCTTTTTCTATTATGGGGATGTCCAGCGGGACTCGAACAGGGCGGCGACGGCAGCGTCAGCGACGGCGTAAGCAATCTAGCCCAGTGGGGCTGTTGCTTAGCCCGCGGGTTCCAATCTCTAGGAATGTCTATCGCAGCAACAACGCCCTTTACTCCCTCACCCATCTTATAAATAAAACTCAAACGACCCAAGGCCGCAGCCCAGAACACCGTTCCGTGTTCCACGCTGCGGCCTTTTCGTATTTCTCAGCTTCCCAGCTGCTTCAGGATATTGGCGACCTCATCGTTGGAGTAGCCCTCCTTCAGCAGTTCGCTGCGGATGGCCGTATCGCTCCTGCCCTGTCGGTAGAGACGGGCGGCGCTGTAAGGTACGATGGTGCTGCCTCCGGACGACAGCACTGACCCGCTGCCTGAGCCTCCCGAACTGCCCGCACTCTTTGCCCCGGCGTTTGCCGCAGCCTGCTGGGCGCTCTGGGCTGCCTTGGACTGCTTGAGCGCCCATTCGCCCTTGGCGATATTCAGCTTTTCGCTGGTCACATTGTTGTTGAACTCCTGCTGGCGCAGGGTGTCCTGATACTGCCGCTCCGCCTGCTCGTTCTTGTACTTCTGCTGGGCAAGGCTGTCCTGCCGCTGGGTCTCCTGCATCTGCTGGTCCCACGCAGCGTCAGCACGCTCGGCCGCGTAGGCGCGGTCTTTGGCATACATATTGTACCCGGTGTTGGCCAGCGTACCCACCAGCGAGCCGATGCCGGTGGTTCCGGTGATGGCCAGCTGCACCGCGTCGCCGATAACGCCCAGAATGCTCAGCACATTATTGAACGTCTGCTGGCGCTTGGCGATGGCCTGCTGCTCCTGAGTGGAATAGTAGCCGTACAGGGTGTCCAGCCGGCCCAGATAGTCCTGATAGCGACCGTAGTCCTGCTCGTAGGCAGCGTTGTAGGCGCTGCCCTTCCGGTCGAGCTGACTGTAATAGTCCGACAGCTCCGCGTTATACTGCGCCTGTGCGTTCTGCTCCTGCGTGTTGAGCTGGTCGATCCGGGTCACGACATCGTCGCCCTCACTGTTGTAGGTGTCCAACGCCAGCCGGTAGAGGGACGGCAGGGCGTCGTTCAGCGCGCCCATCTGCTGCTGGTACGCCTGCTGGGCCACACTGGCCGCATAGCTGGAGCCGTAGCCGCCGGTGAGGGCCGCAGCCTGTGCGGCGGCGTCCGCGCTGGCGTTGCGGGCGTTCTGGGTGTACTGCTGGGCATACTGGCGGTAGAGCGGGTCCTGTGCATAGCTGTACTGGAAGCTGTTCCGCTCCAGCAGCTGGCCGATGAGGTCTTCGATGCGGCCCTGATAGGCGCTCTCATACTTGCCCGGCCGGTTCTGCTGCCAGTTTCTCAGGTCCGCTGCTGCGTCGGTGACGCTCTGGCCGGGGGTGTACACCGCATTTGCCAGTGCATTCTCCACCTCTTTGCGGCTGTTCAGTCCCGCCGTTCTGTAGGAGGACTGGACTGCAGGCTGGGCAGTCACATCTTCCAGCAGCTGCTGTTCTTTCTTTTTCTCGGTGCTCATAAATTCTCCTTTCTCACTGGATGCTGTTCAGCCGGGCGCGCAGCGGCTCCGACATATTTTCCACGTCCAGATTGCAGAGCACATATTGTAATTGCTCCTGCATCTGGTATAAGTAGTTGCGGATGGCGCGGGCATCCTCCGCGTCCATGTTCTCGCTCAGATGGGGCAATCCGATCTTCGAAAGTCCCGTGACACTTGCCATGTTCAGTTCACCTCCTGTGCCAGAATGCCGCCCTTCGCGGCGGCGCTCGTCCGGGTCAGGCTGCGCAGGGTGAGCTGACCTCTGCCCTTCAGCCGGAGCCGCAGGCTCCCGCACCGCCTCGGCACAAGCGGAACATCGAAGCAGCGCCGCCCGTCGGCGGTCAGCTGGGCCAGTGTCTCCCACTCCCCGCTGTCGTAACTCACAGCCACCTCGATGCGGCTCTTCACCTCGGCCTCGAGCCGGAGCGTCAACCGGGAGAGATACAGCTCTTCCGGGCTGTCCAGCCCGATGTTCCCGCTGACGAGCTCGAAGCTCACGCCGTCCTCGATGCCGCCCGCCTGCTGCCAGTTCTCCTCCCGGTCTGCATCTGCGGCCCAGATGGCCTTTCCGTCCCAGAGATAGAGCTGCCCGCCGCTTCCGGCCATCTCGTAGGAGCAGACATCTTCCTCCTGCCAGAGCCCCCGTTCGGTGTCGTAGACCAGCAGCCGCACGGCCTGGGCTTCGCCGCTGCCCCGCACGAGGTGCAGATAATACCGCCCGTCCAGCGCGCCGCCCAGCGCCGACTTCACGTTCCGCAGCCGGGCCGGGTCGAGGGCCGTCGAGACTTTGGTGGGGATGCTGCCGTCCCAGGCCATCACGCCGTCGGGCGAGAGATAATAAAGCGTCTCGTTGATGACGCAGAGGCTCCGGGCAGCGCCCTTTGCCACGCCCCGGCAGCGCAGGCTGCTGAGCTGGAAATCCGAGGGCTTGGAGCCGTAAAGCTTGTGAAGGGTGTTTTCCTTGAAGAAAAGCGCGTATCCCATACAGGTAGCCGCGCCGGTAAACGCCCCGTCGCTGCCCACGGTCACGGCATAGCTGTCGGCGGCAATGCCCCGGTAGGAGAACCAGTTGGTGGGGTCGCCCAGCTTGCAGGCGTAGATGACGTTCTCCTTGTTGGAGCATCCCCACACCCGGTTGTCGCACTCGGTCAGGTAGTCCATGTCCGGCACCCGGCGTTCCAGCTCCACCACCTCTGCCGAGACGAACTCCCGGCTGACGCTGCCGTCCAGACTCACCCATCTTACCGCTGCGCCGGTGCGGGTCAGACGGCCATAGAACCACTCGCCGCCCGGGTCGGCCTTGACGCGCAGAGCATCTGCGCCGGCGTCGTAGACGATGCGGTCGCCGTCCAGCTCGTTCCACTGTCCGGCCTGTTCCGCTGCAGAGCCGGTGAGGGTCACGGTGTCCTCTGCCGCAAAGTCTGTCCCCACCCCCTTTGCCGAGATGCGGCAGTAGTCCAGCACCACCGCCGACCAGTTGCCGGACGCCTTACTATATACTTCCAGCGTGCTCTCGCTGCTCCATGGCTTTTCCGGGTCTTCCACCCGCAGGAAAAGCTGACCGTCCGTCGGCTTGTCGGGCTCAGCAGGGCCGCAGCCACTCACCTCGTAGACCTTGCCCTCCGCGTCGCAGGGTGCAAACTCTACGCTGGTGTTTTTGCCCGACCACACCGCGCCCAGAGCGCTCACCTTCCGGCTGGCAGTGTCGAAAGCCAGCTTGTCCGGGAAGATCAAGATCCTCGTCCCGATGCCCACCAGCGTTTTCCTGCCGTTCTCCACGGCGTCTTTCAGGGTCACTTCCATCTCATCCGTGTCATCCGGCGTGTAGACGAGGTCTCTGCCGCAGACGGTCAACAGGCCGTTCAGGTGATACATCCCGTTCAGGTCTGCTTCCTCCCGCAGCTTCCGCCGGGGCAGACGGGTGCTCAGAGCCGGGAAATTCCGGGCCGAAAAGTTGATGCCCGCGCTGTACTCTGCCTCGGTGCAGCTGTACGTCTCGTTCAGCCCGCCGAACACCCGCAGCATGTTCCGGGTGTTTTTCAGGCCGTTCCGGTTCGAAAGTATCATCTTTCTCCCTCCTTACCAGCGCCAGCTGCAGCCCCGGGCGGGCAGATTCTTCCGCCGCAGCCACGCGGCCAGTTCGGCTAAGATGCTGTTGTACTGAGCCTGCTCACCGGCGTACCGGTCGTTCTCGCCCAGAGCGGCGTCCGTCATGGCGCACAGATAGTGCGGGTACAGGCTGTCGAAGGGCGGTGGCACCAGCAGCACGTCGTCATCCCGCAGACCGTTGTCCCACGCAATGTCCGCGCCCACGCCCTCCCGGCTGTCGGCGCTGCTGGGCCGGAAAAATTTCTCCCGCAGCATCCCGTCCACCTCGCACAGCCAGCGCTGCCGGGTGCGGGCCGCGACACGGCTGCCCGGGCGCAGCTCTTCGGCCCGCTCCATCGCTTCTCCTACCGTCATAAAAAGCCTCCTTTCGCTTTTCCCAAAAAGGCCCGGCAGAAGCGGCCTTCTCCGCCGTTTCTGCCGGGCCGCGTTGTCTTATTTTACTGGGCCGCAGTCTCTGCCGCAGCGATGCGGGCGGCGGTGTACTCGTCCTGCTGCTGGCTGTGTTCCAGCACCTCGGCCACCTCAGGCGGCACTTCCACCTCCACGCCCCGGCGGATCTTGTAGTTCACGCCGTTGACGCTCACGAACAGATCGCCCTTGTACCGGCTGTTGTCCTTGAACAGCCGGATGCGGACATTCTTTTTTTCTGCCATAGCTTCTCCTTTCTGCTCAGTTTGCCGCCGCAGTGGTGGAATAGCTGGACACGCTCTCGATGCGCACCATGTACTGCTCCACCAGACGCTCGGCGGCGCGCATACCCTTCCAGCCCACAGAGGCACGCTGGTTCAGCGGATCGTCGCCGTAGCCCAGCTGCTTGACGATGTGCTCCAGACCGCCGCCTTCCAGCTCGGTGACGCCGTAGGCGTGGGCGCCCAGCACGAGGGTGCCAAAGACGGCCAGACCCTCCGGACAGGTAGCGTTCTTCCAGATCTTCGCCTCGCTGGTCTCGATGAAGCGGATGTTGCCCAGCTTGCCGATCTCGCCGCGGAACATGGTGTCCGGGTCGGCGTACTTGTGGGCCTCGATGAACTCCTTGCAGGTCTTGAGGTCGTAGGCGGCGTAGGGATGGATGATGGCGATGTAGCTGTCGCCGATGGGGTCGGCGTTCATCGCGCCCAGCTGTGCCGCGCCTGGAAGAACAACTTCGGGGTCAGGTGCAGCTCTTGTCCAGCGCCTTGCGGCTGGTGACAGCAGTCTCGGTGCCGTCTGCGGAAAGCTTCGGCGCATAGATGACGTTGGTGCCGCCGGCCAGTACATCGCGGGTGATGCTGTCCATGGTGCGGCCCGCCTGGCTTGCCAGAACGCGGGTGGCCTGTACCACATTGTTGTCGATGGCCGTCATCTGCAGCACATCGGTGAGCGGGGTCCAGCCGCCGTACTGGTGCAGGTCGCTGGTGATGGTGGTCACGTTCAGGGTCTGGCCGTTGGGAGTCACGCCCTCGGTCAGCGGGGTATCGGCCTTGGGCAGGCTGTCGTACTTGCGGAACTCAATGGTCTTGCCGCCGTTCTGGGGTACGGGATAGTAGTCCGCGAACTGGTCATGCACCAGACGGGGCTCTGCCTGGTCGATAAGGCGCTTCTCGTAGAAGGTCTTCATCTCGTTGGTCATGGTGCCGGTGGTGTTCTGCAGGCTGGCAGAAGGGTCGGCAAAGAGCTGGAGGTTCATCTTCAGGTTGTAGGTTTTCATGTCATTTGTCCTTTCTGTATCAAAATTTTCAAAAAATCTGATCTTCACCCCGTGCATCGCACGGCGTTCCAGTGCCTCACGCTGGGCGCGGGTCATGCTGGCCACATCGGCCCGGGTGATGGCCGCACCGCCGGGGCTGGTACCGTTTTCCGCCGGGCGGGCCGAACGCTGGCGGATGCGCTCGACAACGCCCCTGCTCCACGGTCTGGGCGGTCTGACGCAGAGCGTCGTTGTAGTGGGCCAGACGGTAGGCGTCACCCATCCGCATCCCGGGCAGCTCCATCAGGCGGCGCATCTCGGGGTTCGCCAGCTCCTGCTTGAGCGAAAAAATCCGGCATATCCCGGCGAAGCATCGCCTCTTCCGCCGCCCAGCGGGCGTGGAGGGCGCGGACAGGGTCCTCGCCTGCTCTCACCGGCGGGAGCGGAAGCGGCGCAGGGCGTTCGGGCGGTGCAGGACGCTCTTCCGGCTCCTGCACTGCCGCCGGTGTCGGCACATCCGAAGCTTCCCGGCCCTCATCCGCCTTCATAGTCCCGGAGGCGATGGCCTGCTGAGCCTGTGCATGGCTGAGGGCAGGAGCGGAGGGGGCGGCGGCATCGCCGCCCTCCGAGGCAAAGAGCTGCAGATCCACCATCGACTGTTCTCCCCGTCCGCTCAAATCAGCGAAGCGGACATTGTCCGGGTAGCGTTCTGCCAGCAGGGCAAAGCCCGCCTTTGCAAATTCGAATGCCCCCTCCACCCACGGCTTCTGGGGTGCTGCCGCCGTCACGGCCAGACGCGGGCCGTCCGGCTCGTCCCACACGCCGCTCTTGGTGCCTTCCTCGCCCGCCAGCAGGGCGCAGAGGGTCTGCATCAGGGTGCTGGCCCCCGCACACACGATGTCCTGCCCGGCGGGGGCATAGGCCCGCGTGGCCCGAAGCTTCCAGCCGACAGGTGGGGCCTGCCGGGCCGTCCAGCTCGGTGTAGTTTACTTTTATCATCTCATTTCTCCTTTCTGCGTCTTCATCGCCCTCGCCATCGCAGCCGTGCTCAGCTCCTGTGCCGGGCCGCTGAGCTTGGGGGCTTCGGACTTTTTCTGCACTTCCAGCAGACCCGTCAGCTGGGCCATCTGGGCCTGCATCTGCGCCAGCTGCTGGGCAAGGGTGCCGTTCTGGCGCACCCGCTGGCGCACCTTTTCGATGCCCTCAAAGTCCATCATTTCCAGCGCCGCCAGCGCGGCGTCGGCGTTGGCCGGGGCGAAAAAGCCCAGCTGATAGCACTCCTTGGCCGTCTCGTTCTGCGACAGGCGGGAGAAGGTGGACTTTTTCTCCGCACTCACCACGATGTCGAACACCGGCTCATGACTGCCCAGCTCCACGCCGCCCACGACTCTTGCAGGCTGGGCGCGGAGCACCTGGCCCGAAAAGCGGACGAACTCGCTCTCGCCGCTCTTGCCGGTGATGCGGAAGATGCGCTCCTCGTCGTAGAACTGCCTCATCAGCTCGATGATAAGGCAGCACTCTTTGGCAAATGCCCTGTAAGCGCTCTTGAGCATATCCCGGCTGAGCTTCGAACCCGCCTCCTGCAAGGCCGCGATGGCCGAAGCTGCCGTCACGCCGCCTGCGGTGCCGCCCTGGGTCATGTCGCGGTTTCCGCTGATCTCCTTCAGCTCCTCGATGCGGCTGTTGCGGTAGCTCAGACTGTTGCCCTGCAGGCCCGCCGTCTGCAACGGCCGGAAGCTGTCGTCGTTCAGGCGCCCCACCACATGGATGATGTCCCGCGACAGGTCCGTCAGCTCTTCCTCATTGACGCCCGCCGTGTCGCTCAGCACATACCGCTGGCGGGACGAGAGCAGGACGTTCTCGTCCATGGCGTGGTTCATCTTGTCGATGGCGGTCTGGCACTCCTTCATCACGTCGATGTACCCGAAGCCCGCCGGGCTGTCCTCTTCCATGAACAGCGCATCGAACACGAAGGGATACTTGCCGTGGTCGTAGAAGCCTCTTTCGGCCAGCGCCGGGTCGTTCTCGCTGGCGTACAGCACCACGCCGTTGCAGAACTTGCAGTAGTGCAGGACGCTCCTGCCCTCGGGGGAGAGCTTTTTGTAGTACCAGTCCACCACGACGCTCTTGTCGCTGGTATCAAGGCCGCCGTCGTGGATGTAATGCGGCACGTCCAGCACGCTGGCAGTGTGTCCGGCCAGCTGGGGCCAGCGGCTTTCCAGCTGAGCCGTGTCGGCCAGACTCAGCGAGAAAAAGTGGGGCGACGCCTGAATATCGTCCACGCCCGGCTCCCAGTAGAGCATCAGCAGGTTCATGGGCCGGATGGCGATCTCGCCCACACCGCCCCGCTGCTCCGGATCCCAGAACACGCCTTTGACTCCGGTTCCCTGCTTGAGCTTGCGCCACCAGGTGTCGCTGTACACCTGCTCATAGTCAGCCTGTTCCAGCACCACGGGCAGCACGCTGGAAAGCGCCTGTGCCGCTGCCTCGTCGTCCTCGGCACGGGGCAGGACGTTGGGACTGGGGTAGTTGTCCATCGCGTCGGCATGCTTGTTGGCGATGGAGTTGAACAGCCAGCCGCTGGACGGCTGGGGTTTGCCCTCCATCATAGGGTTCTGGTAGTTCTTCCAGTGTCCCATCCGGAACCACAGTTCGTTGTCCACCAGGCGCTTGTCCAGCGCGGCCTTGCCCGCCTTGTACCGCTGCAAGATCTGCGCAGCCTCAGCCACCTCTTCCGGCCCAATGGGCAGTTTTTTCATTCATTTCGTCCAATTTATAACTCCTTTCTGCCCTCTGTCGCAGGGCTTTGTCGTTCACGCCTCATCGGGCTTTGTTCATCCATCTCAGACCTGCCCGTCACGCCAGTGGCTCTCCCCTTGGGAGAGCTGGCGCGAAGCGCCTGAGAGGGCTATATCCTATAAAACTTCGCCTTCCGATGCAGCTCCAGCGGGTCATCCAGCACCGGCGGGGCCGATGTATGCCGGGGCGGCGAGATGGGATTTTCCATCAGCACATAGCGGCACTCATCGTAGATGTGGTCTTCCTGCCGGGTGTCGATGTCCTCCACATTGCTCTCGTCGTACACGAGGTTCGGGATGGTGCGGATGAAGTGCTTGCAGGTATTGAACACCTGCAGCATCGGCCTGCCCTCGCCGTCAAAATTCAGCCGGTAGTGCATCTGCATCTTGCCCGCCAGACGGGTGTGGTCGCCGGGCATCCAGTGCAGAAAGTTCGGCCCCGCTCCATCATGGCGGCGATGCTCTCGCCCCGGCTCTCGTCGAAGATGGCCGGGTCGGCGATGCCCTGAATGACTCTGCCCCGGAGCACCGGGTCGTTCTGCTCGGCCTCCCGGATGCGCCGTGCCTGCTCCACCGGGTCGATGCGCAGACCCTCGTTGGGGCGTCCGGTGCAGCCGTACAGCTCCTTGATGCGGTAGAGCCGCCCTTCCTCGTCCGCCGCGTACCACCCCACCGAGAACGGCTTCGAAAAGCCGAAATCGTAGCCCCGGTAGATCTTCCAGTGCTTCGGGATGGTGAACGGCGCGATGACGTGGGTCCAGCGCTGGTCTTCGTAGTGGTTCGGGTCGTTCCGCCACTCGGTGAACACCTGCCCCGAAAAGCTGTCCCAGCTGCCGTAGAGCAGCGCCTGCTTTTCGGCCTCCGGCATGGCCGCAAGGCTGGCCAGATAGTCCGGGTCATTTTCCAGCAGGGCTGGGTTATCGAAGATGCTGGACGGGATGAACACTCGCGCCCGCCGCAGCACCTTTTCGGTGCCGTCCGGCATCCGCACCGGGTATTCCTCCACGATGGGGGTGCCGGGCGGGGCGGGCGTGATGAACCGCGCCTTCA
>ENA-OQBL01000739-OQBL01000739.1-human-gut-metagenome-genome-assembly--contig:-NODE-739-length-15617-cov-4.717560_pt1 | contig 15617 bp, 15 predicted proteins | sample MGYA00242747_ERZ504553 | MGnify/ENA primary metagenome ERZ504553 (study PRJEB26092, sample SAMD00036240) | human gut metagenome | host: Homo sapiens | study: EMG produced TPA metagenomics assembly of...
ACAGCAGGAACTGGCAGAGCTTAGAGATGAATTTGCCGGTAAGAAAGCACAGTGGGACAATGAAAAATGTCGGTGTCGAACGTGTACAGAAACTACGTGAAGAGATTGAGCAGGTCAATAAAGACATCGAAAGAGCACAGCATTCCTATGATCTGGAGAAGGCAGCAGAACTTCAGTATGGCAAATCTGCCACAGCTTCAGAAACAGTTAGAAGAGGAAGAAGCAAAGGTAAAAGGACGAAGATCTGTCTCTCGTACACGAAAGTGTCAATGACGAAGAGATCGGAAGAATCGTATCTCGCTGGACAGGAATTCCGGTTGCCAAGTTAAATGAAAGCGAACGAAGCAAGACTTTACATTTAGGTGATGAACTGCATAAGAGAGTCATCGGACAGGATGAAGCGGTAGAACTGGTAACAGAAGCCATCATCCGTTCCAAAGCAGGAATCAAAGACCCGACCAAACCAATCGGTTCGTTCCTGTTCCTTGGACCTACCGGTGTAGGTAAGACAGAGCTTGCCAAAGCACTGGCAGAGAATCTGTTCGACGATGAGAACAACATGGTACGTATCGATATGAGTGAGTACATGGAGAAATATTCTGTGTCACGTCTGATCGGAGCGCCTCCGGGATATGTTGGATACGATGAAGGCGGTCAGCTTACCGAGGCAGTCAGAAGAAGACCTTATTCGGTTGTACTGTTTGATGAGGTAGAAAAGGCACATCCGGATGTATTCAATATCTTGTTACAGGTATTAGATGACGGACGTATCACCGATTCACAGGGACGTACCGTGGACTTTAAGAATACGATCCTGATCATGACATCCAATATTGGATCTCAGTATCTGCTGGATGGTATGGACGAAAATGGCAACATCAGCCAGGAGAGCCAGAATGCGGTAATGGAAGACTTAAGAGCACACTTCAGACCAGAGTTCCTGAACCGTCTGGATGAGACGATCATGTTCAAACCATTGACGAAAGACAATATTTATGACATTATTGACTTATTAGTAGCTGATGTCAACAAACGTCTGGCTGATCGTGAGATTTCAATCTTCCTGACCGAAGATGCGAAGAAATATGTCGTAGACGGAGGATACGATCCGAACTATGGTGCAAGACCACTGAAGAGATTCCTCCAGAAACATGTCGATACACTGGCAGCAAAACTGATGCTGCAAGGTGACGTTGGAGCACAGGATACGATCATCATAGACGTAGAAGACGGTAAGCTTGTGGCAAGGAGTCAGAGCGTGTGCGAATAATATTTCACATAGATGTCAATTCAGCTTATCTTAGCTGGACAGCAGTAGAACAATTGAAAAACGGAGCCGGGGTGGATATCCGGACGATACCTGCGATCATTGGCGGAGACCAGAAGTCCCGCCACGGTATCGTACTGGCCAAATCCATTTCGGCAAAAAAATATGGCATTCGTACGGGGGAACCTGTTGCGAATGCCTTTCGTAAGTGTCCGAATCTTAAGACCTATCTGCCGGATCATCAGATGTACCGTGAATATAGCAGAAAGCTGATGGAATTTTTACGTACTTACACGACACATATAGAACAGGTCAGTGTGGATGAATGTTATATGGATTTTACGGAGATTGCGGACCGGTTCACATCTCCGGTGGAAGGTGCGTCTGAAATCAAAGATGAGGTGTATAAAAGGTTCGGATTCACGGTGAATGTGGGGATATCTTCCAGAAAAGTCCTGGCAAAGATGGCATCTGACTTTGAAAAACCAAATAAAGTGCATACCTTATTCCCAGAAGAAGTCCCGGCGAAAATGTGGCCGCTGCCGATCGGAGAATTATTCATGGCAGGCCGTTCAAGTGTAGAGACAATGAAGAAGCTTGAAATCTATACGATCGGAGATCTGGCGAATACAGATCCGGAAATTTTGGAACTGCATTTGAAAAGCCATGGAAGAAAGCTATGGGAATTTGCCAACGGGCTGGATGATTCGGAAGTGGAAAGTGTTCGTGCAGAGGCAAAAGGAGTCGGCAATTCCACGACACTTCCCAAAGATCTGATAACAGAAGCAGAGGCATTGCCGGTATTGAAAGATCTGGCTGTAAGTGTGGGACGACGGTTGAGAAAAGCCGGACAAAAAGCCGGAATGGTGAGCGTAGAAATTAAGTACCACACTTTTAATCAGGTGTCTCATCAGAAACAGATGGAGAGACAGACGAACCAGGATCAGGATATTTATCAGGCATCTATCGAACTGTTCCGCGAATTGTGGAGCGGGGAACCTATCAGACTTCTTGGAATCCGGACGTCCAAGTTATCGGAAGAAAGCGAACCGGAGCAGTTGAGTCTGTTCGATATGAAGTTCGAATCCGAAGAGACGAGGAAGAAAAAGAAAAATCTGAAAGAGGCGTTGAAGAAATTAGAAGGAAAATATGGGGATGGGATTGTAAAAAAGGGATGGTAAAGGAAAAATCCTTGACAACCATAATGAAATTTGCTATAGTTATGAATATAAGAGCAGTTGCGAATTATATTTACATATAATTTGTGGCTGCTTTCTTTGTTTGTCCATAAATGAAGAAAGCGGACAATCATCGAACGACGTTAGTCGTGAGATGTATGTCCGCGGAAAATGTAAAATAAATCTAGGAGGAATGGAAATGAAAAATGTAAATTGGAAAGAATTATTCATTGATATCCTTGTGGATATCGTAGCAGGTATGATCATCGCAGTTGGTATCTATAACTTTGCGCTGAATGCAGATTTCCCGGTAGCCGGATTTTCCGGTATCGCGATCATTCTGTATCACATATTCGGATTGCCGGTCGGTGCCGGAACCATTATTCTGAACGTACCTGTTGCAATCTTCTGTTATAAATTTTTAGGAAAAGAATTTTTCTTAAAATCTATGAAATCGATGATCATTTCGTCATTATTGATGGACTACGTAGCACCACTGTTCCCAGTCTATAACGGCAGCAGACTGCTGGCCGCTCTGTGCATGGGTGTGTTATGTGGAATCGGATACGCTATGATCTTCATGAGAGGTTCTTCAACAGGCGGACAGGACTTCATCAGCGTAGCGATCAAGAAAGTAAAACCACACATTACACTTGGAATCATTACATTTGTTCTTGATATCTGCACGATCATCCTTGGAACAGTACTGGTATTCAAGGATGTGGACGGCCTGATCTACGGTGTCATCGTTACTTATCTGATGGCAATGGTAATGGACAGAATCATGTATGGTATTGACGAAGGAAAGATGACCCTGATCGTAACCGATAAAGGTGCCGAGATCGCAGAACAGATAGATGCCTACTCAGGAAGAGGTTCCACAATTCTGAAAGGAATGGGAAGCTACTCTAAGAAAAACAAAGACGTCGTAATGTGTGCATGTAATAATAAGCAAATGTATACTATCAAAAAGATGGTGCATACCATCGACCCGAAAGCATTTACAATCATCGTAGAATCCAATGAAGTTGTGGGAGAGGGATTCAAGGAAGAAATTCCGGATATTGAACTGTAAAATAAAGAAGTGTATGGTCAAATGTGAAAGACCATACACTTTTTCTATTTGTAATATCCTTCAGATACCAGAACTTGTTTGCCGAAACGGATTTTTTAATACTGAACCGCTTACTGAATAATATCGAAATCAGTGATCCGATAAGGAGACCGATATCCCGGATGTTGCTTCCATATGCAGTTACCGGTGCGCGTTTTAACGTGGAATAAGCGGTTCCTTGGAAAAGATTTTTGAAAAAATCTTCTATCCAGTAAAAGGCTCTGGAAACGGCCCATGGACTTTTTAAAACAAATATAAAAATAAGAAGACCAGCCAATTACCGGCTGGTCTTCTTACATTGAAAAGAGAATATTTATTCTGCATATAATTTTACAAGCTCTGTAACCACATCCACACTCTTATCCATACCCTCTACAGTAATATGTTCATAAGGTCCGTGATAAGCATGTCCGCCTGTTCCAAGGTTCGGGCAAGGCAGTCCCTTGAAGCTTAACTGGCATCCGTCTGTACCGCCGCGGATCGGAAGTACAAGTGGTGTCACATCTGCATTTTCACATGCTTTTTTCGCATTGTCAATCAGATGCATACAGGTGGAGATAATCTCAGCCATGTTACGGTACTGTTCAGAAATGGTAAGTGTTACAGTACCTTCGCCCCATTTTTCATTCATGTCTTTCTCGATTAATTTTAAAGTTTTTTTCTTCGCTTCAAAGAGATCTTTGTCATGGTCTCTTACGATATAATGAAGTTCAGCTTCCGCAACTTCTCCGGACATACTTACCAGATGATAAAATCCTTCATAGTCTTCTGTTCCGCGAGGTGTTTCCATAGATGGAAGTGCGTTGTTGATTTCCATAGCTACAAGACTTGCATTGATCATGGTATCTTTGGAAGAGCCAGGATGCACGTTGAATCCTTTGATCACAAAATCAGCCTTACAAGCATTGAAGTTCTCGTACTGGATCTCACCTTCAGTATCACCGTCCAGTGTGTATCCATAGTCTGCACCAAACTGTTCTACGTTGAAGTGAGAAGCACCGGTACCGATCTCTTCATCCGGTGTAAATGCAACGCACAGAGGTCCGTGAGGAATCTTTTCTTCCTGTACACGTTCGATCATAGTTAAGATCTCAGCAATTCCGGCTTTGTCGTCTGCACCGAGAACCGTTGTTCCATCGGAGGTGATCAGTGTACGTCCCTTAAGACTTTCCAGATGTGGGAAGTTCTTAGGACTTAATACAGTATCACTTGTTCCAAGCTTAAGCTCGCCACCGTCATAATTTTCAGTAACGATTGGTTTGATATCATGGTCACAGTAATCAGATACAGTGTCCATATGTGCGATGAATCCAATCGCCGGTTTGTCCTCCAGACCTGCGGTAGCCGGAAGCTTGCCATACAGATAACACTGGTCATCCAGAACAACATCCGTCAGTCCAAGATCTTTCATTTCCGCTTCCAGAAGTCTTGCAAGATCGAACTGGCATACAGAAGATGGTACAGTTTCGCTGTTTTCGTCACTTGGTGTACGGACAACGACATATTTCAGTAATCTTTCATAAGCTTTCATAAGTTACATTCCCCTTTTCTTATTTTTTTCAAAATATTCTAACTATTACTATAACATAATTTTTCCTTTGCTGCATGGAAAAATGATGGTATACTTATGATATTGTAGGAAAATAGGAGGCAATCAGATGAAATTAACCCAGTTACTGGAACGTTTAGAATATGAAGTAGTACAGGGAGACGACCAGATTGAAGTCACAGAACTGATCAACGATTCCCGTAAAGTGACAGAAGGAAGTGTGTTCGTATGTATCAGCGGAGCAGTTTCCGACGGACATGCTTATGTACAGCAGGTTGCGGAAAAAGGAGCAGCGGCTGTGATCGTAGAAAAAGATGTAGAAGCACCGGAAGGATTGACAGTCATTAAGGTAGAGAATACCCGTTACGCACTGGCATTAACTTCGGCAGCATATTTCGGATATCCGGCAGAGAAGCTGAAAGTCATCGGTATCACAGGAACAAAAGGAAAGACAACGACAACCTATATGGTGAAATCCATTCTGGAAGAAGTCGGCATCAAAGTCGGACTGATCGGTACGATTGAGGCAATCATCGGAGATAAGAGTATCCCGGCAAATAATACAACGCCGGAATCTTATACCATTCAGAAATATTTTTCAGAGATGGTAGAAGAAGGCTGCGAATGTGTAGTTATGGAAGTTTCTTCACAGGGGCTGAAACTGGATCGTACCGCAGGAATTCCATTTGAGATCGGAATCTTTACGAACCTTGGAGAAGATCATATCGGACCGAATGAGCACAAAGATTTCAATGAATATAAATATTGTAAGAGCCTGTTATTCAAGCAGTGTAAGATCGGAATCGGTAATGTAGATGATAAATGGTTCGAAGATATATTCAAAGACGCAACATGCAAAGTGGAAACATTTGGATTTTCTGAAAAAGCAGATATCCGTGCAACGGATGTAAAGCACATCTCAAGACCTGGATACCTTGGAGTACAGTATCATGTAGCAGGACTTATGGACTTTGATGTAGAGATCGACATTCCCGGAGACTTCAGTGTATATAACTCACTGACAGCAATTGCTGTATGCAGACATTTCGGTGTGCCGGTAGAAGATATTAAGAAGGCGCTGAAGGTTGCAAGAGTCAAAGGCCGTATCGAGATGATCAAAGTATCTGATGACTTTACATTGATGATCGACTATGCACATAATGCCATGGCACTCGAAAGTCTTCTGGATACATTAAGAGATTATCATCCGGAAAGAATCGTGACCGTATTCGGTTGCGGCGGTAACAGATCTAAGACCAGACGTTACGAGATGGGTGAAGTATCTGGTAAATTATCCGACTTTACGATCATCACATCTGATAACCCGAGATTTGAAGAACCACAGGCGATCATCGATGACATTGTAGTAGGAATGAAGAAGACAGATGGAAAATACATCACGATCTGTGACAGAAAAGAAGCAATCAAGTATGCGATCGAACACGGCCAGCCTGGAGATGTCATCATTCTGGCAGGAAAGGGACATGAGACATATCAGGAAATCAAAGGTGTGAAATACGATATGGACGAACGTGTTCTGATCAAGGAAGTATTAGAGGAATTAAAGAAATAAATGTACGCTGATATTATCGTTGATATTACGCATGAAAAATTAGATAAAGTCTTTCAATACCGCATCCCTCTCATCTGGAGGGGATGCTTAAGGTTGGAATGGAAGTTGTAGTTCCATTCGGCATGGGAAATAAAGAAATCAAAGGCTATGTAACCGGATTTTCCGAACGTGCGGAGTATGCACCGGAGAAGATGAAAGAGGTCTTAAAAATTGCCGAAGAAAGTGTGGCGATTGAAAGTAAACTTGTTGCACTGGCAGCCTGGATGAAGGAATCTTACGGGGGAACGATGATCCAGGCACTGAAGACGGTACTTCCGATCAAGAAGAAAGAAAAAGCAAAGGAAAAGCAGAAGGTACGGCTTCTTTTGCCGGAAGCAGAGGGAAAAGAAAAGCTGGAACTGTATCTGCACAAGAATCAGAAAGCAAGAGCCAGACTTCTGGCGGCACTTCTGGATCAGCCGGAACAGGATTATGATTTTCTGATCCATAAGCTGAATCTGACGAGAAGTGTGGTAAGGGCACTGGAAGAGCAGAAGGTTCTGGCACTGGAATCGGAACAGGTATACCGTAACCCGGTGATTTATCAGCAGAAAGAACAAAAAGAAATCATTTATACAGAAGAACAGCAGGCGGCAATCCGGACATTTTCGAAGGATTATGAGCAGGGGATCCGTAAGACTTATCTGTTATACGGGGTGACAGGAAGCGGCAAGACCGAAGTATATATGGAAATGATCGACAAAGTTCTAAGTGAGGGCAGACAGGCAATCGTACTGATTCCGGAGATAGCACTGACCTATCAGACCGTGATGCGGTTCTACACAAGATTTGGCGGACGGGTGTCTATCCTGAATTCCAGAATGTCACAGGGAGAGCGTTATGATCAGATGGAACGTGTCAAAAAAGGTGAAGTCGATATCATGATTGGTCCGAGATCTGCTCTGTTCACACCGTTCGAACGACTGGGACTGATCGTCATTGACGAAGAACATGAACCGACTTATAAGAGTGAACAGGTACCGAGATTTCATGCAAGAGAGACGGCAATCGAAAGAGCACGGATGGAGGGCGCAAGTGTAGTACTTGGTTCGGCAACTCCGTCTCTGGAAGCATTTTATGCGTGTGAGTGCGGCAGATATCAGATGCTGAGGCTTAGGAACCGCACCGGGAAGCAGGCACTCCCGGAAGTATATGTGGCAGATATGCGGGAAGAATTAAAGCATGGGAACCGTTCTATCTTAAGTGACCGGTTAAAAGAACTGATGCAGGACCGACTGGAGAAGAAGGAACAGATAATGTTATTCCTGAACCGGAGAGGATATGCAGGCTTTGTTTCTTGCAGAGCCTGCGGATATGTAGTAAAATGTCCTCACTGTGATGTATCACTGTCGGTACACCGGGGCGGAAAAAATGGTCTGTCATTACTGTGGGTATGAGACACAGACCGTTAAGAATTGTCCGTCGTGCGGATCTCCGTATATCGGAGGTTTCCGGGCGGGAACACAGCAGATTGAAGATTTGGTGAAGCGGGAATTCCCACAGGCAAAGGGTTCTTCGGATGGACATGGATACCACGAAGAACAAAGGCGGACATGAGAAAATCCTGGCGGAAATTCGCAGACGAAGAAGCAGATATCATGATCGGGACACAGATGATCGTGAAAAGGACATGATTTTCCAAATGTGACGCTGGTCGGTGTTCTGGCGGCAGATATGTCGTTGTATTCGGATGATTACCGTTCCGGAGAACGTACATTCCAACTCCTGACACAGGCGGCGGGCCGTGCGGGACGAGGCAGACGTCCGGGTGAGGTAATAATACAGACTTACAGTCCGGATCATTACAGTATCCGGATGGCAGCGAGACAGGATTACGAAGGCTTCTATGAAAAAGAGATGAATTACCGGGATCTGATGGGATATCCGCCGGCATCACAGCTGATGGCAGTCCTGATGACCGGATCTGATGAAAATAAGCTTACAATGGCAGCAGAATATCTGAAGAAATATGCAATCCGGGTAAGCGCAGACGGAGAAGTGCAGGTGATCGGACCGGCAAGTCCGTCGGTTGGAAAAGTCAATGACGTTTACCGGAAAGTCATATATCTGAAAAGTGAGGAATATCAGGTGCTTGTGCGGATCAAGAACCATATGGAACGCTATATCGAGATCAACAGAGGATTTGCGAACATGAGGATACAGTTTGACTTTAATCCGATGAATATTTTTTTAAAAGATAAAGGAGACAAAAGAGATGGCACTTAGAACAATCAGAGAATTTGGGGATGAAGTTCTGAATAAAGAATGTAAAGAAGTAACGAAGATGACGCTTCGCACAAAAGTACTGATCAACGACATGTTAGATACCATGTATGAAGCAATGGGCGTAGGGCTTGCGGCACCACAGGTTGGGATCCTGAAGCGTATCGTAGTCATTGATATCGGAGAAGGACCGATCGTCCTGATCAATCCGGTGATCCTGGAGACATCCGGAGAACAGACAGGCGAAGAAGGATGCTTAAGCCTTCCTGGAAAAGCAGGAATCGTGACAAGACCGAATTATGCGAAAGTAAAAGCATTGAATGAAGATATGGAAGAAGTGATCCTGGAAGGAGAAGGTCTCCTTGCAAGAGCATTCTGTCATGAGATCGACCATCTGGATGGTAAGTTATATACCAGACTGGTAGAGGGTGAAGTACATGACGTGAACTATGAGGAGGAAGAATAGCATGAAAGTAATATTCATGGGAACACCGGACTTTTCGGTCGGAACACTGGAAGCACTGATCGAAGCCGGACATGAAGTCGTACTTGCAGTCACACAGCCGGATAAGCCGAAGGGACGTGGCGGCAAGATGCAGTATACACCGGTCAAAGAAGCAGCACTGGCACATGGAATCCCGGTCTTTCAGCCGGTGAAGATCAGAGAAGCGCAGGCCGTAGAAGAACTTCGCAAATATAATGCAGATATCATGGTCGTTATCGCATTCGGACAGATCCTTCCAAAAGAAATTCTTGAGATGACACCATACGGATGCATCAATGTACATGCGTCCTTATTGCCAAGTTACCGTGGTGCGGCTCCGATCCAGTGGGCAGTTATTAACGGGGATAGAGTGTCCGGTGTAACGACGATGCAGATGAATGAAGGCCTGGATACGGGAGATATGATCATGAAGACAGAAGTGCCACTGGCAGAAGATGAGACAGGCGGAAGCCTTCATGACAAGCTTGCTAAAGCAGGTGCAAAGCTCTGTGTTGAGACATTAAAGGCACTGGAAGATAAGACCGCAACGTGGGAAACACAGGGAGAAAGCCCGACAGCATATGCGAAAATGCTGGACAAAAAGCTCGGAGATATCGATTGGAGCAAGTCTGCGAAGGCAATCGAATGTCTGATCCGGGGTCTGAATCCATGGCCGAGTGCTTACACAGACTGGAATGGTAAAGTCATGAAAATCTGGGAAGCAAAAGTTCTGGATGAGAATACCGATGCAACCCCGGGAACAATCGTGAAAGTGGAAAAAGACGGATTTTCTGTACAGACAGGAGACGGACTTCTGAAAGTACTGGTACTTCAGATCCCGGGAAAGAAGAGAATGGAAGCGGACGCTTTCTTACGAGGTTATCAGATCGAAACAGGATGTGAACTTTCTTCACAAATGATTAAGAATTGTTAAAAATGTATGAAAACCTGCTATTTGGGGAAATTTTCATATATAATGCAGGTCATAGAGAGCAAGGAGGCTGATAATTATGTATTATCCAATGTATTTTGATCCAACGTATATATTAGTGCTGATTGGTGTCGTGATCTGCCTGATCGCATCTGCGAAGATGAATTCCACATTCAGCAGATATTCCAGAGTAAGGAATCATTCCGGTATGACAGGAAGAGATGCTGCAGAGCAGATCCTTCACAGGGAAGGACTGTATGATGTGCGGATCGAGCATATTTCCGGCAATCTCACTGACCATTATGATCCAAGAACAAAGACGCTGAGACTTTCGGATGCAACGTATAATTCTACATCAGTAGCAGCACTTGGCGTAGCAGCGCATGAATGCGGGCATGCAGTACAGCATGCGACGGGATATGTGCCGCTGAAGTTAAGAAGCAGCCTGGTGCCGGTGGCGAATTTCGGAAGTTCGATTGCGTGGCCGTTAATTATCCTTGGATTTTTCTTCAACAGCAGTACGACCTCTTCACTGTTCATCAATCTTGGAATCCTTGCATTTTCACTTGCAGTGTTATTCCAGATTGTGACATTACCGGTGGAATTTGATGCGTCGCACAGAGCATTAAAGATCCTTGGTAATACAGGCATGTTGTATGAGGATGAAGTCAGAGATACCAGAAAGGTGCTGACAGCGGCAGCGCTTACTTATGTAGCCGGAGCAGCATCTGCAATTCTGCAGCTTCTGCGTATACTGCTTCTGACTGGAAATCGAAGAAACGATTAATTAACGAAAGGGAAGGGGATATAAACCGCTTCCCTGATTGTATATCTATGGGAAGAGGAGGGGACGTATGCAGGCGTCTGTAAATGAAAGAGAATTAGTGCTGGACATGCTGCTTCAGATCACGAGAGACGGTGAGTACAGCCATATTGTTATAAAGAATGTTCTGGATAAATATCAGTATCTGGACAAACGAGAACGTGCATTTATCACAAGAGTGGTAAATGGAACCCTGGAACGCATGATTGAGATCGACTATATCATTAATCTGTTTTCAAAGGTAAAAGTAAATAAGATGAAACCGTTGATACGAACGATCTTAAGAAGTTCGGTGTATCAGATGAAATATATGGACAGCGTACCGGATTCGGCAATCTGTAATGAAGCGGTGAAGCTTGCAGGCAAAAGAGGATTCGTGAATCTGAAAGGATTCGTCAACGGAGTGCTCCGCAATATCAGCAGGAATCTTGACAAGATTAACTATCCGGATGAGAAGGATAAGGTGTCTTACCTTTCCGTGAAGTATTCGCTGCCGGAATGGCTGGTCAAACAATGGCTGAACGTATACGACGAAGAGACAGTAAAGACAATCGGAAGTGCATTTCTGGAAGAAAAGCCATTAACAGTCCGGTTTAATGAACATAAGATCAAAAAAGAAGATCTGGTCGGAATCCTGAAAAAAGAAGGTGTAACGGTTAGTGAAGTGCCGGAGATTCCGTGTGCATTATATCTGTCAGGATATGATCACCTGTCCGCACTTCCAAGCTTCTGCGAAGGACTTTATCAGGTGCAGGATTTAAGCTCTATGCAGGTAGCATTATGGTCAGAAGTGAAAGAAGGAGACCAGGTACTGGATGTGTGTGCCGCACCGGGTGGAAAATCCATACATATCGCAGAACTTCTGAACGGAACCGGCCATGTGGAAGCAAGAGATTTGACTGAATATAAAGTCGATCTGCTCCGGGACAACATCGAAAGAAGCGGCCTTACCAATATTGAGGCAGTATGCCAGGATGCAACCGTGTATGATCCGGATAAGAAAAAGAGTGCAGATATTGTAATCGCAGATCTTCCGTGTTCCGGACTTGGTGTACTTGGAAAGAAACCGGATCTGCGTTATAAGATGAATGAAAAGACGGAAGCTGACTTGGTGGAATTACAGAGGAAGATCCTGTCGGTGGTAAAGGATTATGTAAAACCGGACGGGAAGCTTCTGTATAGTACCTGTACCATACACAGAGAAGAGAATGAGGGGAATGTAGAATGGTTCCTGAAAGAATATCCGGAATTTGAACTGGTGAAAGACAAACAGATGATTCCGGGTAAAGATGCAGGAGATGGATTCTACATAGCAATAATAAAAAGGGTGAACCATGAGTAAGAAAGATATATGTTCCTATAATTATGATGAATTAAAAGAAGAGATGCTTGTAATCGGAGAGAAGGCATTCCGGAGCAAACAGATCTATGAATGGCTTCATGTAAAGCTGGCAGATGATTTTGATGAAATGACGAATCTGTCAAAAGCCTTACGTGAGAAACTGAAAAAAAATTATGAGATCTGCAAAGTGAAGATGATCGATCATCAGATATCAAAAGTAGATCCGACGGAGAAGTTCTTATTCGAACTGGAAGACGGTAATATGGTAGAAAGTGTTCTGATGAAATATAATTACGGCAATTCCGTATGTATCTCTTCACAGGCGGGCTGCCGTATGGGGTGCAGATTCTGTGCTTCAACGATCGGTGGACTGGTAAGAAGCCTGGAGCCGTCTGAGATGTTAAGGCAGATCTATCACATCCAGAAGATTACCGGAGAACGTGTTTCGAATGTTGTTGTGATGGGAACCGGAGAACCGCTCGATAATTATGATAATTTTGTAAAGTTTATCCATATGTTGAGTGATGAGCACGGACTGAATATCAGTCAGAGAAATATTACGGCGTCTACCTGTGGAATCGTTCCGAATATGAGACGGCTTGCGGAGGAAGGACTTCAGATCACACTGGCACTTTCACTTCACGGTTCCAGTCAGGAAAAACGTAAGAAACTGATGCCGGTAGCGAATAAATACGATCTGTCGGAAGTACTGGATGCCTGCGATTATTATTTTGACAAGACAGGAAGAAGGATTACTTTCGAGTACAGTCTGGTAGCCGGAGTGAATGACCAGCCGGACGATATCCGGGAACTTACGACGATTTTAAAAGGGCGAAATTGTCATCTTAATCTGATTCCGGTGAACCCGATCAAGGAAAGAGATTTTAAAAGCCGGACCGCAAAAATGCCCTGGAATTTAAAATAAACTTGAAAAAACGGAATTAATGTTACTATAAGAAGGGAAAGAGGCTCTGATATTGACGGAGCCTGTGGACAGCTCAGAAGACGATATGGTGCTGTAAAAGAGGAGAGACCAGATGAAGATATATGCGAAGACTGATGTGGGTCGAAAACGTGAGATGAATCAGGATTATGTCTATGTGACAGATAAGCCGGTAGGACCTTTTCCGAATCTGCTTGTAGTAGCAGACGGAATGGGAGGACATAAAGCGGGTGATTTTGCGTCAAAATATACCGTGAAGGTTGTCCATGAAGAACTGGAAAAGACAGAACTTGATAAACCGGAAGAAATCTTGAAGAGTATTGTGTCTGTAGCAAATCATAAGCTGATACAGGCAGCACAGTCTGATGTGAAGTTAGAAGGTATGGGAACGACACTCGTAATAGCTACTGTAATAGGGAATACTTTATATTTTTCGAATGTCGGAGATAGTCGTCTTTATCTGATTGGTGATAAGATAAAACAGTTGTCCAAGGATCATTCTCTTGTTGAAGAGATGGTTCGTCTGGGAGGTATAAAAGCAGAAGAAGCTAAGAATCATCCGGATAAGAATATTATTACAAGAGCCATGGGGGGTTCAAGGAAGAAGTAGAGGCTGATATTTACGAATATCGGCTGAAAAAGGGGGGTATATGATCCTGATGTGTACCGATGGTCTCAGTAATATGGTTGAAGATGAGGATATGTTTGATATTGTAAAGGGAGCGAGAGACATCGTCGAGGCAGTACAGATGTTGATCGAAAAGCAAACAGCAATGGCGGGAGAGATAACATAGGGGTTGTTTTAGCTGAGCCGCTTGCAGATGAGGTGAGTGCATGGTAAAAGATGGTATTGTATTAGGAAAGAGATACGAGGTACTGAGCAAAATTGGTGCCGGTGGTATGGCAGATGTCTATAAGGGGAAAAGACACAATGCTGAACCGTTATGTCGCGATCAAAGTATTGAAAAAAGGAATATCGCGAAGACGAGAATTTTGTCCGTAAATTCCATTCAGAAGCGCAGGCAGCCGCAGGACTTCTGAATCCGAATATCGTAAATGTGTATGATGTCGGAGAGGACCGGGGACTTTATTATATGGTGATGGAACTGGTAGAGGGCATCACTTTAAAAGAATATATTGAAAAGAAGGGAAAGCTTTCCCATAAAGAAGTCATTAGCATTGCAATTCAGATGTGCAATGGTATCGGGGCAGCACATGCGGCAGGTATCGTACATCGTGATATTAAACCTCAGAATGTTATGATATCCAGAGATGGTAAGGTCAAAGTGACTGATTTTGGGATTGCCAAGGCTGTTACTTCTAATACGATCAGTTCCAATGCAATGGGATCTGTTCATTATACATCTCCGGAACAGGCAAGAGGCGGCTATGCCGATGAAAGAAGTGATATTTATTCTCTTGGTATCACTATTTATGAGATGGCTACGGGAAAGGTTCCTTTTGATGGGGAAAATACCGTTGCGATCGCATTGATGCATTTGCGGGATGAAATTACTCCGCCGCGTTGTTATTTCCCGGATATTCCATCCAGCCTGGAAAAAAGTTATTTTAAATTGTACTATGAAGCAGCCGGAACAGCGCTATCAGAGTGCAGCAGAACTTATTCTTGATCTGCAGAAGGTATTTTTGTCTCCGGACGGTAATTATGTATATGTGGATCCGTTAGTAGATGATTCACCGACAATTCAGAGAAATACAGAAGACATAGAGAAAATTCGTAAATCCCTGACAGGAACAGAGAGAAAAAGAGACGTAGAAGAAAAGAAATCTCAAGTGGAAGAAGAGGAAGAAGATTATAAAGATGATGCATCCATGAATCCAAAGCTTGAAAAGCTAATTCTTGTAATTACGATAGCCTTCGGTGTTTTAGTTGCCTGTATCGTCTTTTATCTTGTTGGGAATTCTCTTCATTTATTCCGGACATCTTCTAATAAAGGAACGACACAGGCTGCGGTTGAGACAACAACAGAAGCGCCGAAGGAGGCAACGACCGCATCAAAGCCGGAGGAGACAAAATACACAAAGATGCCAAATCTGATCGGACTTACGAAAAATGCGGCCGAAGATGAGATGAAAGCGCTGGGATTAAAAGCAGACTTTGCATATGAAGACGGAAGCAGCAGTGCAGAT
>ENA-OQBL01000740-OQBL01000740.1-human-gut-metagenome-genome-assembly--contig:-NODE-740-length-15613-cov-3.545008_pt1 | contig 15613 bp, 21 predicted proteins | sample MGYA00242747_ERZ504553 | MGnify/ENA primary metagenome ERZ504553 (study PRJEB26092, sample SAMD00036240) | human gut metagenome | host: Homo sapiens | study: EMG produced TPA metagenomics assembly of...
AATTATCAAGATATTAATTTGACAGTCACTAAGTCAAACGGCGATTATTCAAACGAACAGGTGCAATATTACGGCAATCTTTCTCTTAAAGCCGCAATTGAGGGTTGGAATAACTGCCTTGTTAATAACACCCCGTACACATTGGCCTCAATCGGATTTAATTCTTTGTGTAATCATAATTTGACGAGGTCGTATTATGCCGCAACGCTCAGCACCGACGGTACAATTGAGGATTATTGTTATAAATGCGGCTATCACGAGGATACAGATATTCCTTGCGTTTCTCAGGTGAAGCTTTCTAAAAAATTCATTTACTTATAACGGCAAGGTGCAAAAGCCGAGCGTAACAGTTATTGATTCTAAGGGAAATATTGTCAGCGCCGATAATTACAGTGTAAGCTATTCTAATTCGGGAAGTAAGAAAGTCGGTTCTTACGGTATTTATATTTCTTTTATCGGTTCTAAATATTCAGGCTCGATTTCATACGTTTATAAAATAATTCCTAAGTCAAGTGCAATTTCTTCTCTTAAGGGCGCTAAAAAGAAGATAACCGTTAAGTATAAAAAGCAGACCTCGCAGACAACAGGCTATCAAATTCAAGTAGCAACCGATAAGGCTTTTAAGAAGAATAAAAAGACAGTTACTGTTAAGAAAAACAAAACAACATCTGCGAATGTATCATCTCTTAAAGCGAAGAAAAAATATTTCGTTCGTGTTCGTACTTACAAAACAGTAAACGGTAAGAAAATTTATTCCTCGTGGTCAAAGGTTAAAACCGTAAAAACAAAATAATTTATCAGACTTTGATAAAGCGGCTAAACCACGCCAAATAAAATTAAATAAACCTATTTGCCTCCCTTGCAAATGGAGGTGGGTGCAACTTGTTGCACTCAGAGGGATTGGAAAAACGGCAAGGACATCGAGTTCTTGCCGTTTTTGGCGCTTTCCGTCTTTTGCTCGGGGGCAGTACCCACGTACAGCTCCCACTCGCAAAATACGAAATTTATCTCACTTTCTCGAAGTCTGCCGACATTTTAAATTTTTTGGTTCGGGTTTTCTGTTCGCTTTATTTTTTTCGCTTATTTGTGTTATACTTGTAAAAAAATCTTAGGCAGGTGATTAAATTGACTGAAAAAGAGCTTCGTAAAAAGGCGATGGCTTTGCCGCTTCAGCCGGGCGTATATATAATGAAAAATAAAGATAAAAAAATTTATATATATCGGCAAAGGCAAAAAGGCTTAAAAACCGTGTTTCTCAAATATTTCGGCAGTCATACCAATCATTCGCTTAAGGTAATCAAAATGGTTGAAAATGTTGACGATTTTGATTATATTCTTTGTGACAGCGAATTTGAAGCACTTGTTTTGGAGTGCTCGCTGATTAAACAGCACCAGCCGAAATATAATATTTTGCTTAAAGACGATAAGGGTTATAACTATATTAAAATTACTAAAGAGCAATTTCCTAAAATCAGCGAATGTAAGCAAATTGCAGACGACGGTGCAATGTATATAGGGCCTTACACCTCGAATTTTTCTGTTAAACAGGCGGTTGACGAAACGCTTAGAATATTTAAACTTCCACGTTGTAATAAAAAATTTCCAAAGGATTATGAAAAAAAGCAGACCTTGTTTAAACGGCTTTATGGGTTTGTGCTGTGCTCCTTGTGCCGGCAGAATATCGCTTGACGAATATGCCGATAATATTAATGACGCAATCGCTTTTATTAAAGGCGGCAGTGTAAAGACCGTTAAGAAAATGGAGGAGCAAATGCTTGAATGTTCCGAAAATCTTCAATTCGAGGAAGCAGCTAAGCTTAGGGACAGAATTAAGGCTATTAAAAATCTTGAGGAAAAGCAAAAGGTAGTTTCAATCAATGTGCCGGAGGAAGATGTGTTCGCCCTTGTAAACGGAAAGAAAAAGGCTTGTTTTGAGGTTATAAGATTTGAACACGGCAAGCTTACGGACACGGAATTTTGGCTTATCGACTCTGTTGATGATTTGCCACAGGCAAGATTTGAATTGATTGAACGCTACTATTCAATGCGTGACAGAGTTGCATCCCGTATTGCTGTTGACGGCGAGATAGAGGACGAGGAACTTTTAAAAGAATTTCTTGAAAAAAAGAAGCAGAAAAAAGTTGAATTTATCCACCCTCAAAAGGGCGAGCATCTGTCGATAGTCAATATGTGTATATCAAATGCCAATGAGCATTTGGCTCAGCAGCAGGGAAGACTCGGCAGGGAAATTGCAACATTAGAGGAACTCAAAAATCTTTTGGGATTGGATAAAATGCCTGAATATATTGAGTCTTATGATATTTCGCATACTTTCGGTGCGGATAATGTTGCAGGTATGGTTGTATTTCACAACGGCAGACCGATGAAAAGCGCCTATAAACGTTTTGCGATTAAGGGATTTGACGGTCAAAACGACGTCGGCTCTATGCAGGAGGTTTTGACTCGTCGTTTTAATCATTATTATAATGACGAAGATGGCAGTACCTTTAAGATTTTGCCTGATTTGATTTTGCTTGACGGCGGTGAGCCGCAGGTTAGGGCGGTTTTGCCTGTTGTTGCGTCAATGGGACTTAATGTTCCCGTTTTCGGTATGGTTAAGGACAGTAAGCACCGAACACGTGCAATCGCTGTCGGCAACGGAGAAATAGAAATTAATTCCCACCGTCAGGTGTTTACTCTTGTATCAAACATTCAAGAGGAGGTGCACCGCTTTGCGATATCTTATCACCATAATAAGCATAAAAAAAGCACACTTTCAACCTCACTTACAAAAATTAACGGAATAGGCGACGCTAAGGCTAAGGCTTTGATGAAATATTTTAAAACTATTTCCGCTATTAAAGAGGCTGATGTGGAGAAATTGCAGCTCGTTTCCGGAATTTCGGAAAAAAAACGCACAAGAAATTTATAATTTTTATCATAATTTGTAAAAATAATTTTAATTGACTTGACTATTATTTTTGTAATTTGTATAATGATAAATGATTTATTGAAAGGGTTTCGGCTTTTTTAATTAAAATGTAAAAGGAAATTTGACGTATGATGCGAGTGATTACAGGCGTTGCACGTGGCAGAAGGCTTGAAACTTTGCCGGGCGAGGACGTCACAAGACCTACAACGGAATCAGTCAAGGAAGCTGCTTTTTTCTATGATTCAGTTTGAAATCGAAGGCAAAAATGTGCTTGACTTGTTTGCCGGCTCAGGTCAGCTTGGCATTGAGGCGCTTTCAAGGGGTGCAAAGAAATGTACCTTTGTTGAAAACAACAGGCAGGCTTATAAGGTCGTTGAAGAAAACGTTAAGCATTGCAGGCTTGAGCAGGGCGCAAGAATAGTTATGAGTGACGCTTATGCGTTTCTTTCAAGAAGGGACAGTTTTGATATTGCTTTTCTTGACCCGCCGTATAAGCAGGGAATTGTTGATAAATGCTTGCCGCTTCTTTTGCCTATGATGAGTGATGACGGCGTAGTTATTTGCGAAACCTCACGTGATGAGGAACTTCCCGAAAAGCTTTCGGGCTTTTATGCTGACAGAGTAAGAAATTACGGCAAAACCAAGATTACCCTTTATCGAAGGGAGTCATAGTATGAAAATTGCTATTTGTCCGGGTAGCTTTGACCCGATAACATTAGGGCATAAAGATATTATTGAAAGAGCATCGCAGCTTTTTGACAAGGTTATCGTTTTGGTGCTTAACAATAGTTCCAAAAAGCCTGTCTTTTCTCTTGAAGAGAGAATGGATTTTATTAAAAGATGCGTAAATGCGGAAAATGTTGAGATTGATACATACTCCGGTCTTTTGGTTGATTATGCAAGAGAGCATAATGCAAGTGCATTGATTAAGGGGCTTCGTGCTGTGTCTGATTTCGATTATGAATTTCAGCTTGCACTTATTAATAAAAGTCTTTATCCTAAGATTGAAACCCTGTTTTTACCTGCTAAGGGCGAAAATATGTTTTTGTCCTCAAGTATGGTTAAAGAGGTTTGTTCGCTCGGCGGCGATATTTCATCGTTTGTTCCGCAGGAAATTCTAAATGATATTTATAAAAGATGTAAAGGAGACGGCAAAAATGACTAATACAGATATTTTACTTGAAGATTTAGAGGATGTTCTTGATGACGCTACCTCAATCCCTTTGAGCAAAAAGTATGCAGTTGATGTAGACAAAATTAAGACTATTATTGAGGATATTCGCCTTAATACCCCTCAGGAAACAAAGCAGGCTAAGGCTATTGTTGATTCAAGAAACAATATTCTTGAAGAGGCTAAGAAAGAAGCTGCCGACATTATTGCCAAGGCACAGGAAGAAGCAAGAGAGCTTGTAGCACGTGACCAAATCACTCAAACAGCTCAGGCTGAGGCTGCCGATATTATTGCTAAGGCTAAGGAGCAGGGTGATTCTTATATTGCCGACGCTCAAAATCAGGCTTCCGATATTCTCGGCAACGCTACAAATCAGGCTAACGAAATGGTTACCACAGCGCAAAATAAGTCAAGAGAAATGCTTACTGCTGTTAATAACTATGCTGATGATACTCTTCTTTCAATTGATGATTCTCTTTATAAGGCACTTGCAGATGTCCGCAGAATCCGCAAGGGTATCGAAGACACTCAGAATAAGAATAAATAATAATCAACGTAGGGGCGACCATCAGTCTCCCATTTCTCAAACACGGAATTTCTTTCGACGTTGTAGGGGGTGAACATTGTTCGCCCCTTTACTTTTTTTACAAAAACTCTTGACATAAAGTTAGCTTTAGGTATTATAATGCAAATAGAAAAAATTCTGTCAAATATATCTTGAAAGGAAATGAAAAATGTATCTCGAAAAGATTAATTCTCCAAGCGATATTAAAAGTTATTCACTTGATGAAATGAAAGAGCTTGCAAAGGAAATGAGAGCGGCTCTTCTTAAAAAGCTCAGTATTCACGGCGGTCATTGCGGCCCAAACTTTGGTATGGTTGAGGCAACAATTGCACTTCACTACGTTTTTAATTCTCCGGTTGATAAATTTGTGTTTGACGTATCTCACCAAACATATCCTCATAAAATGCTTACAGGCAGAGCATACGGTTTTCTTGATGAAAGCCGCTATGACGATATCACAGGCTACAGCTCACCTGAGGAAAGCGAACACGATTTTTTCACTTTAGGTCACACCTCAACTTCTGTATCTCTTGCCTGCGGTCTTGCTAAGGCGAGAGATTTAAAGGGCGAAAAGTCAAACGTTGTTGCAATTATCGGCGACGGCTCTCTCTCTGGCGGTGAGGCATTAGAAGGTCTTGATGTTGCCGCAGAGCTTGGCAGTAACTTAATTATCGTTGTTAATGATAATGATATGTCAATTGCCGAAAACCACGGCGGAATGTACCAAAACCTTAAGCTTTTGAGAGATACCGACGGTAAGGCTGAGTGTAATCTTTTTAAATCAATGAATCTTGATTATGTTTTTGTTAAGGACGGTAACGACCTTGAGTCACTTATCAACGCCTTTGAGAGAGTAAAAGATACCGATAAGCCTGTTGTAGTCCATATTGTAACTCAAAAGGGTAAAGGTTTCGCACTTGCAGAAAAGAATAAAGAAACTTGGCATTGGTGTATGCCTTTTGATATTGAAACAGGTAAGCCTAAGTTTACCTTTGACGGTGAGGATTACAGCAGCGTCACACGTGATTATCTCCTTGATAAGATGAAAAAGGATAAGGACGTTATTGCCATCACTTCCGCTACTCCTGCCGTGTTTGGCTTTGATGAAGAAACAAGAAAAATTTGCAGGCAAGCAGTTTGTAGATGTCGGCATTGCCGAGGAAACAGCAGTTGCTCTTGCTTCGGGTATTGCCGCAGGCGGCGGTAAACCTGTTTACCCCGTATACAGTACTTTTATTCAGCGTGCATTTGACCAGCTTTCTCAGGACCTTTGTATTAATAATAATGCCGCAACACTCGTTGTTTTTGCCGCATCTGTGTTCGGTATGAATGATGTAACCCATCTCGGAATTTACGATATTCCTATGATGTCGAATATTCCAAATCTCGTTTACCTTGCTCCTACAACAAAGGAAGAGTACCTTGCAATGCTTGATTGGAGTGTTGAGCAAAACGACACCCTGTAGCAATTCGTATCCCTTGCTGTGAATTTATTTCAAACGGTGGAAAAAATCACTAAGGATTTCAGTAAGCTTAATAAATATGAGGTTGGGCAGCAGGGAAGTGATGTTGCATTTATCGGTCTTGGCTCATTTTATCCTTTGGCTAAAGAGGCGGCAAAGCTTTATGAGGAAAAGACAGGCACCAAGGCAACTGTAATCAATCCTTATTATATTACAGGTGTTGACGAGGAACTTTTAACCTCTCTTAAATTAAATCATAAAGCAGTTGTTACTCTTGAGGACGGTATTCTTGACGGCGGCTTCGGCGAAAAAGGTTTGCAAGATTCTTCGGCAACAGCAACGTTAAGGTTCTCAATTTCGGTCTTAAAAACGGAGTTTCTTGACCGCTATAATCCCGCCGATATTCTTAAGGAAAACCACCTTACCAAAGAACAAATTGTCGACGATATTCTCGCATTAGATTAATACACCTCAGGCTTGTCCCATACAAAATGAAAATGGCTTTACAAAACATTGCGCTTTGTAAAGCCTTTTGCTGTTTTTTGATTTTTGTTCACCGCTTCTCTTTTCAACAATATGTTTATGAACAGTGTCTGCAAGCTCACCGTGAAGCTTGAATTTCTTTGAAAATACAATAAGCGAAATCAAAATAAGAATAGGCGGAATTACCGAAGCATATAATTCCTATACCTGCCTTTGTGCCGTCATTAATAACCTTTGTGGCACTTGTGATTTGCTTGTTATATCCCATAATTGCAAGGCCGCCGAAAAGAACGATTGTCTGAATGGTATAAGCCATTTTCTGCAAAAAGCCTTTCATAGAAAATGTGATTGACTCGTTTCTTTCACCGTTCTTGTATTCGCCGTAGTCAACAATATCTGCAAGAAAGATTGTTTGACCTACAAACATTGCCGCAATACCTGTTGAAGAAATAATGTAGGCAATGTCAAGCGCAATTGTAATTTTAAGCACAGGACCGAAGATATACATAAGTACATATCCTATAATGGTTGCAATAAGCGAAATTTGATAAATCTTTTTCTTGTTCATCCATTTTGAAAGAACAGGGATAACAACAAGGCCCAAAACCGAGCCGACAGCACCGATAGTTTGGAAAAGGCTTTGTGCCTTAGGCTCGCCAGAGTACGTCGGAGAAATAATAAACAGCCGTGCCTGAAGTGAGATACCAGCCTGCGTTTGAAAGCATAGCAACTACCATAAATACTACGAGCTGGTCGTTGTGTGCAATAACGGAAAAAATCTTTTTGAATGAAAACTTTGCCTTTTCGCCGTAAACAACATTCTTTTCTTTTGTTGAAAGAACACATATTGCTGAGAAAATCACAAGTAAAATTCCGCATATTCCTGCCCAACGTGAAAATCCAGTTGCGCTGTAGCCCTTGTCCGTAGTCATACCTGTTGAAAGCATAGGTAATATGATAGGTGTTGCAACAGTAATGATGCCCTGACCTAAGCCGCTGAAGGTTCTTGCAACGGTTGAAACAAGGTTTCGATCATTAGGGTCAGACGTAAAGGACGGCACCATGCTCCAATACGGAATATCCGCCATTGTGTTTGTCATACCCCAAAGGATATACATAACGCCTATGTATATGTAAAGCTTTGTTCCGCTCATGCCGAAGCTTGTGAACAGTAAGAAAAGAACTACTGCGTTGCATATAGCGCCTATAAGTATCCAAGGTCTGTATTTGCCGTGCTTTGTTCTTGTGTTGTCAACAATTGTGCCCATCATAGGGTCGTTAATTCCGTCCCAAATTCTTGCAATAGGGGTGAGAAGAAGTAAAAATGCTTCTTTAAGACCAAGTACGCTTGATAAATAGTAGCTTAAAAATCGAATAAAACATTCCGTAACTTAAGTCAAGCCCTATTGCGCCCACGCCAAAGCAGATTTTTTCTCTCCAAGAGGTTTTGTATTCCTGCATATTCCGTCCTCCGAAAAATTAATGTTTATCTATTATAACATATTTTTATACATTTGCACAATAACATTTTTGCGTTTTTGTTGCAAATTTATTTTTTTAGATGATGTTATATTAAAATGAAATATATATTCTGACTCGCAGGGATTGTGAAAAGGTCAAGGACATTGAGCCTTGACCTTTTTTGACGCTCTAAAAGTTACAAAATGTGTTACAAATATTAAAATTTAGTATCGAAGCAATTTGTACTTGACAATACCTTTACACCCTTATATAATGTAATCAATGGTGTTAATTCCATCAAAATCCCATTGATTTCAAGTTAATCCCATTAAATTTCAATCAAAATTCACGAAAGGAGCAGAAATTATGCGTTTGTTTGTCGGTACTTTAGACGGTTATAAGCTTGATTCTAAAGGACGTCTTTCTGTTCCTACTAAGTGGAGAGAGCGTCTTGGCAAGGAATTTTATATGGTTGCGGTAACCGTTAGGGGTTGCAAATGCCTTACTCTTTATCCTGTTGAGCATTTTGAGGCTACGTATGACGCAATGCAGCAGGGAACTGAAAATCAAAAATATGACGCTACAACAAGCTTTCTTGATAATGCCGAGGAGGGCGTGCTTGACGCTCAGGGCAGATTCACAGTCAATCAAAGGCTTAAGGAGGCTGCCGCTCTTACTAATGAATCAACTGTTGTATTCAAGGGTAAAGGTGAGGTAATTGAAATTTGGAATACAGATGAGTATGAAAGAATTTATAATTCTTACGACCATACGCAGGGTATTTATGACTTGATGGATAAGGTCAAGGGGAATGAGCAGTAATGGAGTTTGTTCACAAAAGCGTGCTTTTTGACGAAGCGATAAAGGCACTTGATTTAAACGAAAATAAAATAATAGTTGACGGCACGGCAGGCGGCGGAGGCCACAGCGGTGAGATTGCAAAAAGGGCTAAAAGAGTAATTTCTATCGACCAAGACCCCGATGCAATCGCAGTTCTTAACGAACGCTTGGGTGATAAGGAAAACGTAACTATTGTTCACGATAATTATTCAAATATAAAAAATATTATTTCAAATCTTAATATAGAGCAAATTGACGGTCTGCTTTTAGACCTCGGCGTGAGTTCGTTTCAGCTTGATACTGCCGAGAGGGGATTTTCATTTCATAAGGACGCACCGCTTGACATGAGAATGAGCAAAAGCGGACTCAGCGCTTATGATGTTGTAAATAATTATGACGAAAGGCAGCTTGCGGATATTATTTACAGATACGGCGAGGAAAAATTTTCACGTCGAATTGCCGCAAATATAGTTAAGGCAAGGGCAAAAAAACCTATTGAAACCACTTTTGAACTCGTTGATATAATCAAATCCTCAATGTCGCAAAAGGCAATGCGTGATGCTCACCCCGCAAGACGTACGTTTCAGGCTATCAGGATAGAAGTTAATGCAGAACTTGATGTGCTTAAATCAACACTTGAGGACGCATTTGATATTCTTGCACCGGGCGGCAGAATTGCAATTATAACGTTTCATTCTCTTGAGGACAGAATTGTTAAAGAGCAATTTGCAAAGTGGTGCCAAGGCTGCACCTGCCCTAAGGAATTTCCTGTTTGTGTGTGCGGAAAAAAGCCAAAAGGAAAGACCTTTAAATCAATTTCACCTTCTAAAGAGGAACTTGAGGAAAATCCTCGTGCAAGGTCGTCACGGCTTAGAATTTTTGAAAAATTTTAGTTGATTAAAATATAGGAATTGAAAAAGTTAGGAGGAGTAAAAAATGACTAATACAGGCGATTTTAGGCGTTATTCATACGGCTCTGATGCGGCTTATGCCGTTCAGGCATTTAACTACCAGCGCACCTCTGCGGCTCCGGCTTATATTCCGAAACCCGAAAAAGGAATTTAAGGTAAGGCAAAGAGGGCAGCGAAAGAGCAAGGCTCAACTTGTTCACGAGCAAAAAGCTCGGTTTAAAAAATGGCTCTAAGCATTGCAACAGTGGCGGCATTGTGCCTTTCTATGCTTTTTGCCGTTCTTTATACCAATGCAAAACAAATGAACTTACCTTTGAGATTTCAAGGCTTGAAAAAAAACTTATTCTACCAGCTCAAAGTGAAAATACACGTCTTAACAGTGAACTTGACAGCCTTGTGTCAATGAGTATGATTGACCAATATGCAGTCGAGAAGCTCGGTATGACCAAAATGAAATCAAATCAGATAAAATATATTGACGTTTCGCAGTATAAGCAAAAACGTCTTGCTGCCGCACAGGCAGTTTTAAAGCAAAAGCAGGCAAAATCCAAGGCTGAAAAAACGTCTGTTGCTAAGTAATAATATATATTATTTAAGCGTAAGATTAATGAGAGTTAAGAATATACTTAACTCTCTATGTTATTATTAAATAAGAGAACAATTGCGAGGGGATGATTAAAAGTGAATACTTCAAAAAGAATGCTCAAAAGAATTCTTATTATGGCAGTCGTAATCATCTTTCTTATGACAACAACTGTGGCGAGAGTTTTTTATCTTACAATTGTACGTGGCGAGGAACTTTCCGAAAAAGCTGAAACACAGCAGCTTAAGGATACGGAAATCACGGCAATGCGTGGAACGATTTATGATTCAAACGGTAACGTGCTTGCTCAGTCGGCTTCGGTTTGGAATGTATTTATCGACCCGCTCAATATTAAAGACAAGCAAAGAGATTTGATTGTTGATGAATTCGCAAATCTTTTCGGTTATGACGCAGATGAGAAAAAAGAGTTTTACGACAGAACAACTCATCAAAATCATTATGAACTTGTTGAAAAGAAAGTCGAAAATAACATAAAAGAGAAACTTTCAAAATTTGTGTCGAAAAACGAATTGGGCGGCTGTATCGGTACAGAACAAACAACAAAAAGATATTATCCTTACGGCACACTTGCTTCAAGCGTTATCGGTTTTACAGGCGCAGACGATCAAGGTCTTTCGGGTATTGAGGCTTATTATGACGAACAGCTTACAGGCACAAACGGAAGAATAATTACCGCAAAAGATGCTAAGTCCAACAATATCGCAAACGACTATGAAACAAGCATTGCCGCAACAGACGGCGATTCAATAGTTCTCACAATCAATCAAACCATTCAGTATTATCTTGAAAAAGGCTTGAGAGAAACGATGAACGAATATCAGGCTAAGGGCGCTTACGGTGTTGTTATGAATTGTAACACAGGCGCTGTACTTGCGATGTCATCCCTTCCTGATTACGATTGCAACGAGCCTTATAAGCTTACATACAGCAAGGATAAAAAAGCGATTAAAAAGCTCAGCGATAAAACAGCAAAGCAAGAGGCTGAAAGTGCTGCTGTTCAAAATCAGTGGCGCAATTTTACAGTATCCGACACATATGTACCCGGTTCTGTTTTTAAAACATTTGTCGCTTCTGCCGCTTTGGAGGAAAATGTTGTAAATTTGAATACAACGTATAACTGCACAGGCTCAATCCAAGTTGACAAATACAAAATGAAGTGCCACTATCACCCCGGCCACGGAACACAAACTCTTACCCAGGGACTTGAAAATTCCTGTAACCCGTTTTTTATCACAATCGGTCAAAAATTGGGCGTTCATAATTATTTTAAATATTTTGATGCCTTCGGCTTTACGCAAAAGACAAATATCGACCTTCCGGGTGAGGCTTCTCCACAATATTACAAAGAGGACCAATACGGAATAGTTGAGCTTTCGTCTGCTTCTTTCGGTCAGACAAACTCGCTTACTCCTATTCAGGTTTGCACAGGCCTTTGCGCTATCGCAAACGGCGGAAAACTCTTACAGCCTTATCTTGTGTCAAGTATTGCCGATGCAAACGGCAAAACGGTTAAAAAGACTCAAACCAAGGAAATAAGGCAGGTTATCAGCGCAGACACATCCGAAAAAGTCAGAAAAATGATGAAATCGGTTGTTGATAACGGTACAGGTAAAAACGGCTACGTTGCAGGTTACAGCGTAGGCGGTAAAACAGGTACTTCAACAAAGCTCGGTGAGTCAAAAAATGGCGAGGGCGACAAATATATTGTATCGTTTGGCGCAATTGCTCCGAGTGACGACCCTGAGATTGCAATGCTTATAATCGTTGATGAACCAAATCAAGATTTGGGCGGCGGTGCTCTTTGCGCTCCTATTGCCGCACAGGTTACTCAAGAGGCTATGAATGTTCTCGGTATTGAACCTAAATATAATGACTCTGAAATGAAAGACCTTTCAAAGCAGACTCCTAACGTAGTCGGCAAAAGTCTTGACGAAGCTAAAAAAACGCTTGAAGAAAACAATCTTAACTTCGTTGTTGTCGGCGATGATTCAACCGTTACGAGACAGTGCCCGTCGGGTGCAGATACGATTCCTAACGGCGGTACGGTTTATCTTTATACCGATGATTCCGAAAAACAAACGGTAATTGTTCCTAATTTTAACGGACTTACCGTTAACGAGGCTAAGGACCTTGCCTCAAGCAGTAATCTTAATATTCAAATCGCAGGTAACAGTATGTCAAGCGGAACTGTTGTGGCATACAGGCAAAGCGAAGAAACGCAGGCAAAGGTAGAAAAAGGAACGGTAGTTACCGTCACATTTAAAAATACACAGTCTGTATTAGACTAAAAGATATGGGGTTTTAATATGAAGCTTAAAGATTTATTAAAGGGAATTGACGTTAAAAACGATTTTGAAAACGTTGACGTTTTGGACGTTACGCAGGATTCACGTCTTGTAAAAGACGGCTCACTTTTTATCTGCATTAAAGGAGCTGCCTTTGACGGACACAGTGTTGCGAAAAAAATGCTTGAAAGCGGTGCGGTTGCAGTAGTCGTTGACCACGATCTCGGTCTTGACAATCAAATTATTGTTGAAGATTCAAGAGCTGTTTATTCTCCTATTTGTGCTAATTTCTTCGGTAACCCTGCCGAAAAATTAAAGCTTATCGGCTTAACAGGCACAAACGGAAAAACAACTACCACATTTTTGATTAAGCAAATTCTTGAAAATGTCGGCAAAAAAGTCGGACTTATCGGAACTGTTCAAAATATGGTGGGTGATGAGATTTATCCTGCTAAATATACAACTCCTGACCCGTATGAGCTTCAAAAGCTGTTTTCGCTTATGGTAAAAGCAAATTGCGAATACTGTGTTATGGAGGTTTCATCTCAAGCACTCGCACAAGGCAGAGTAAACGGACTTCGATTCACTCTCGGAGCATTCACAAATCTTACTCAGGACCACCTCGATTATCACAAAACTTGGGAAAACTATTTCAATTCAAAGCGTAAGCTTTTTGAAAATTCCGATATCGCAGTAACAAATGCAGACGACGAACACGGCTTAAAAATTATAGAAGGTCTTAATTTTGATAAGGTTGTTACTTATGCAGTTGATACAAATAATGCAACATATACCGCAAAAAACGTTAAGTTTAAGCCAAGCGGTGTTGAATATGAAATTGTTTCAAATGATTCTATCGGCAGATGTATTTGTCCAATTCCGGGCAGATTTTCGGTTTATAACTCTCTTTGCGCAGTAACATGTGCTCTTGCACTCGGTATTGATTTTGAGGATGTTCTTTTGGCAGTTGCAAAGTCAAAAGGAGTTAAGGGCAGAATTGAAGTTGTACCGAGCGGCAGAGATTTCACAATCATTATTGACTACGCTCATTCACCTGACGGACTTGAAAATATTATTACCTCGCTTAAGGAAATTGCAAAGGGCAGAGTAGTAACCCTTTTCGGTTGCGGCGGAGACAGAGATAAAACAAAGCGCCCTAAGATGGGTAAGATTGCCGCAGAATTATCCGATTACTGCATTGTAACGTCAGATAATCCGAGAAGTGAAAATCCACGTGCAATCATTGATGATATTCTTGTAGGTATGCATAATATCAAAACGCCTTACACTGTTATTGAAAACAGACACGAGGCTATTGAATATGCAATTACTCATGCTAAAAAGGACGATATTATTCTCCTTGCAGGCAAAGGTCACGAAACATATCAAATTTTTGCCTACAGGCACAATTCATTTTGACGAAAGAGAAGTTATTGCCGAGGTTCTCGGTAAAATGAAATAAATTATGGAAGCTTTAACATTAAAAGAAATTGCAAAAGCGTTAAATACTAAAACGGATTTTGACGTTCTAATAAACGCTGTTTGTATTGATACAAGAAAAATTACAAAAGGTTGCCTTTTTTATTTGCATTAAGGGCGAACGCTTTGATGCGCACCAATTTGCAAACGAAGCATTGAGCCTTGGCGCCGCCGCTGTAATGATTAGTGAGGATATTGAGGTAAACGGTCCTTTTGTAAAAGTTGAGAATACTTCAAAAGCACTTCTTGACCTTTCCGCCTATTATCGTTCAAAATTTAATATCCCTGTTGTTGCACTTACAGGCTCGGTCGGCAAAACAACTACAAAGGAATTTACCTATCTTGTAGTTAATTCAGAGTTTAACGCAATCAAAACTCAGGGAAACCTAAATAACGAAATCGGCTTGCCCCAAATGCTTTTTCAAATTGATAACAGCACCGAGGCGGCGGTTATTGAAATGGGAATGAACCATTTTGGCGAAATTCACCGACTTGTAACTGCTACTAAGCCTACCCTTGCAATGATAACAAATATCGGTGTGTCGCATATTGAAAATCTCGGCTCACGTGAGGGCATACTTAAATCAAAGCTTGAAATTCTTGACGGCTTAGAAGCAGGCTCACCGTTTATCATTAATGTTGATAACGATATGCTTAAAACAATTCTTGATAAAGACGAGATTATGGAAAAATATGACGTAATCACGTTCGGTATTGAAAGCGAAAGCGCAAATTATAAAGCAAAAAATATCAAAGAAGAAAACGGCTCAACCTCATTTGACGTTGAATATACAATCACAAAAACAATTCCTCAAATCGACGGTGTAACAGCTAAGGTTTACTTATGCTCGCAACATATCGTAATCCCTACTATCGGTATTCATAATGTATATAACGCTCTTGCGGCTTTTGCTGTCGGTATAACTCTCGGCATTGACTCTCAAAAAATCGGCTGACGCTCTTTCAAATTACGTTCCTGCCGGAATGAGGCAAAAAAGCGTAACCGTCGGCGGCATAACCTCTATTGAGGATTGTTACAATGCAAGCCCGGATTCAATGAATGCGGCAATCAAAACTCTTGCCAATACAAAGGCAAATAAAAAAAAGTAGCGGTTTTTGGGCCGATATGCTGGAACTTGGCGTTATTCAAAAAAATGCTCATTATGAAGTCGGTCAAGCCGTGGCAGATAATAAAATTGATTTTCTTTTGGCTTTTGGTAATGATGCAAAATATATTGTAGACGGCGCTAAAGAAAACGGAATGAAAAACGCATTTTATTTTAATAATAAAGAAGAACTTTCAAATAAACTTTTCGAGCTTGCAAACAAGGGTGATGCAGTAATATTCAAGGCATCAAGAGGTATGAAGCATTGAGGATGTAATAATAACGTGTATGACAGGTGGGAAAAATAAATGAA
>ENA-OQBL01000743-OQBL01000743.1-human-gut-metagenome-genome-assembly--contig:-NODE-743-length-15565-cov-4.776007_pt1 | contig 15565 bp, 18 predicted proteins | sample MGYA00242747_ERZ504553 | MGnify/ENA primary metagenome ERZ504553 (study PRJEB26092, sample SAMD00036240) | human gut metagenome | host: Homo sapiens | study: EMG produced TPA metagenomics assembly of...
GAACCTTGCGGCAGCCCGAAATATTTCGGGTTTCCGCGAAGCTCTCTGCCCCCACCGCCTGCGGGCGGAGCCCCTCGCAGAGGGGGCCAAGAATTACTCTTTCTCCAAAAGCACAAGCGCATTTGCCAGCCCGCGCTCATGGGTCAGGCTGACATGAACGGTCAGGCCCTGCTCCCTGACCCAGGCAGCGGCTGCGCCGGTCAGGGCAAAATAGGGCGCACCGCTCTTTTGGCGCAGTACGGCCAGCTCGGGCATGGCAAAGCCGCCAAGACCGGTGCCGGCGGCCTTCAAGAAGGCTTCCTTGGCCGCAAAATTTGCGGCGGCGGTCTCGGCGCGTCGCTTTTCGCCTAAGGATGCCAGCAGGGCCTGCTCCGACGGCGCAAATACATGGTCGAGAAAGCTCTGCTTCGCCAAACTTTTTTCAAGGCGGCCTGCGTCACACAGGTCGATGCCGACGCCGAAAATCATACGTGCAGGACATAGCCGGCCTTGCGGGGGCCGGGTGTGCGGGTGCCATTGGGCGCGGGATAGCCAAGAATGCAGTAGCCGACGCCGATGTACTTCTCGGGATCAAGGGCCCCACTTGGCCAGCAGAGCCTTGCCCTCGGGCGTTTCAAACGTCTCTTTTGCGCGGTTGATCCAGCAGGAGCCCAGACCGATGCCGGACGCGGCCAGCAGCAGATTGCCCATCACAAGGCTGGCGTCCTGCACGCCGTTGGGGTTATTCTTCTCGCCCAGGACCAGCACCGCGGTGGGTGCGCCGTAGAACGGGTCGTTTTGGGTGCCCATGATGGCGGCGTTCAGGCGGGACAGCTTGGCCAGCGTTTCCTTGTCCTGCACAGCGACCATGACGGGGCTCTGCCTGCCCATAGCGGTAGCGGCCCAGGTGCCTGCGGTGGTGACGGCCTCCAGCTCCTCCGCCGTGATCTGCTCCGGCTCATAAGCCCGGCAGCTGCGCCGGGATGCGATAGCGTTGAGGATTTCGTTTTGGATGGACATAGTGGGAACCCCCTTTGTAAATTTCCAGGTGATTTATAATGCAGTATGCAGGGCGGCCAGCCCTCTGGCCGCCGTGGCCGTGTGCGGCGGCGGAAAGCCCCGCGGGCGGATATGAAATCCGCCCATGACCCGTTTGGCCGCACAGTCCGTAGGGGCGCATTCTATATGCGCCCGCAGAGGGGGCAAGACCCCTTCCTGCAAAGCGGCGGAAAAGGGGTGCGGATACCCTTCACTTTACCGCTGCCGCCAGCAGGGCTTCCCGCTCATTGGGCAGTGTGCCCTCCATAACGTCGTTCAGCAGCGTTTGCAGTGTTGCGCCGACGCCCGGCCCGGCGGGGATGCCGATGTCCATCAGATCCGCGCCGTTGACGGCCAGCTGGCGCATGGTGTAGCAGCCGGTCTTGGCCAGCTCGTTCATGCGGCGTTCAAAGGCTGCTACATCGGCGCGGCGGGCGGCAACCTCGGGTGTATTGGCGTGGGCGTCAAGGTCGGCGTATTTCAGCGCACAGAGACGGCGCAGAAAGATCGCACCGCTGCGGTTCAGCAGCTTTAAAATGCCCACATCGTCGGCGGGCAGCGGTGCGTCGTGCACGGCGATCAGCCCCACCGCGCCGTCCACAAGGTAGGCGGGGGCCTTCAGACGGCGCAGGATGACCCGCGCCAGCTGCGCACCGCGCTGGTTGTGGCCTTTGAAATGCGCAGCCCCGTCCGGCCCGACGCTGCGGCAGAGCGGCTTGGCAATGTCATGCAAAAACGTGGCCCAGCACAGCACCCGCACGCCGCGGGTGTCCTGCCCGCGCAGGTCCAGTGCGCCCACGGCGGCGGCAGAATGCTGCCAGACGTCGTAGCAATGCCATTTTCCGGGCTGGGTGCAGCCGATGCAGGGCAGGATCTCCGGCACAGCGCCGCTTAAAATCTCGCCGTACTGCGCCAGCGTCTGCCCGGCCCCCGGGGCCAGCAGCAGGCCGTCCAGCTCGGTGTAGAGCCGCTCGGCGCTGACAGTGCGCAGCGTGTCGCGCGCGGCCAGCGCGGCGGCTTCGGTGGCGGGGTCCAGCGCAAAGCCGAGCTTTGCGCTGAACCGCAGCGCCCGCAGGATGCGCAGCGCATCCTCGGCAAAGCGGTCCGCGGGCGTGCCGACGCACCGCACGACACGCGCGGCCAGATCGCTGCGCCCGCCGTACAGGTCGATGACTCCCTCGCCGGGGGCGTAGGCCATGGCGTTGATCGTGAAATCCCGCCGTGCCAGGTCGGCGGCCAGGTCGTCCACAAACTGTACGTTATCAGGGTGGCGGTGGTCGCGGTAGCTGCCGTCCAGACGGTAGGTCGTCATCTCATACGGCTTTCCGTGCAGAATGACGGCCACCGTGCCGTGCTTTTCGCCGGTCAGGATCAGGCGCTGGCTGCAGAACAGCGCCTTCATCTCGTCGGGCCGGGCGGAGGTGCAGATGTCCCAGTCGCCGGGCAGACGACCCAGCAGGCTGTCGCGCACGCAGCCGCCCACCACGTAGGCACTGTGCCCGGCAGCACGCAGCGTCTGCAGCAGCCGGTAGGCGTCGTGCGGCAGACGTATCGTATCGCGGCTCATGCGTTCCCCTCCCCTCTCGCGGCGTTTCCGGCGGTTATTCTGCGGCGCGGGTCCACTCCTGCGTCAGGTCAACGATGCAGGCCAGGCTGTCATCCTCGTCCTTCAGGGAGTTGACCTTGGCGGCGGCCTTTTCGGCGTCCTCCATCCAGGTCAGGATGAAGTAGTTCTCTGCGGGCACAGCGTAGTAGACCCACGCGCCGTCGGCACGCAGCATATCGGGCAGATGGTCGAGCTCGTCGTCCAGCAGGCCCTGGCCCTCCTCGCCGTAGATCATCTCGGGGCCGACCTGCAGAGAGTCGATCACATTGATGCTGGAATTGATGTAGGTGTCGCGGTCAACGGCCTTGTCGCCGGCCTCCCACGCGCTGGCGAACGCCTTGACAAGCAGTTCGCGGACTTCTAATTTATCGTCACCGGGTTTGTACATGATATATTCCCTCTTTTACACTGATATATGAAAACAGTATAGCACAAATTTTACAAATATGGTATGGTTATTTTATGAAAAAGTATTGACCTTCCAGTGGGTGCAGGGTGTAAGGTGAGAGCGAAAGGAGCGTGATGTTATGAACATCAAGCAGGCAGCGGAGCAATCGGGCGTGTCCGCCCGCAATATCCGCTATTATGAGCAGGCCGGGCTGCTGACCCCCGCCCGCAACCCCGAAAATGAGTATCGCGTCTATTCGCAGGCGGATGTGCGCGCGCTGAAGCTGATCCGGATGCTGCGCACACTGGATATGCCGGTCGAGGAGATCGGCACCGTGCTGAACGGCACCCTGCCTCTGGCCGAGGCTGCTGAACGCCAGCGGCAACGGCTGGAGGCCGAGCAGCAAAAGCTGGCGGCGGCAGCCGCCTTCTGCACGGAACTGGCCGCCGGCGACCGAACGGCGGCAGAGCTGGATGTGGACAGCTGCCTTAAGCGGATGCAGGCCCCTGCCCCGGCGGGCGGCTGGTTTACCGGCTGGGTGCAGGACTACCGGAAAATGGCGGCTGTCGAGCATAAGCGGCAGTTTACCTTTACGCCGGACACCGCCATTGCAACCCCGCAGGAGTTTACCGCCGAGCTGTTGGCCTGGGCGGCGGGCTGCGGCGAGGAGATCGTCATCACCCACGAGGGCATGACGCCGCGGTTTATGCTGGACGGCATCGAGTACAGGGCCGTGCGGTATTCAAGTCATGTGAGCAATATCCCGATCCTGCGGGTGCGGTGCGAGGTGTGCGATCCATCGGCGCTGGCGGCGGAGGGCGACCCGAAGCGGCTGCGGGTGCAGAGATTTCTGCACTACGGCCTGCCGGTGCTTGTATGCCTTGCATTGGCGGTGGTCTGGGTCTGCACCCGGAATATGCCGCTTTGGCCCGACAAGGCGGCTATGCTGCTGACGCTGGGCGCTCTCGGCATCGGGTACGGCTTCCGCGGGTGGTATCTCTATTACAACGACCGAGACCAATAAAAAACGGGAGGCAGCGCGGGCTGTCTCCCATTTGATTTATCCCAGCAGCAGCTTGTGCAGCTCATCCACCGTCTCGGCCAGAGCGGCGGCCCCGGCGGCGGTCAGCTCCCCGGCTGTGCCGTAGCCGTAGACAGCACCGATGCAGGGCAGGCCGTTCTTTTTGGCACCCAGCACATCATGCTCGCGGTCACCGACCATGACAAGGCCGGTCTTGTCGGTGATGCCCGCAGTTTCCAGTGCGTAGGCAATGACCTCGGCCTTGTCGGTGCGGGTCTCATCCAGCGTGGCGCCGCAGATAAAATCGCAGTACCGCGCTAAATCGAAGTGCTCCATGATGCGCCTGGCGAACGCCTCGGGCTTGCTCGTCGCGAGGATGACGGTTTTCCCGGCGGCCTTCAGATCGGCCAGCAGGGCCGGGACGCCCGGGTAGACCTCGTTCTCAAACCAGGCCCTTCGTGGGGAAATACTCCCGAAAGGCGCTGACGGCGCGGTCTGCGTCGGCGGCGTCCAGCCCCATCAGCTCCCGGAAGGAGGCGATAAGCGGCGGGCCGAGAAAGCGGCGCAGCGTTTCCTCGCCGGGGATAGGCAGTCCCAGCTTGCGGCAGGCGTAACGCACCGAGTTTAAAATGCCCGGCGCGGAGTCGGTGAGCGTGCCGTCCAAATCAAACAAAATAACATCGTAATTACGCATAAAACTTCCTTAATTGAACTTGAAGAGCTTCTGGGCGATGCGGTAGCCGCCGATGCTGATCTTGCTGCCCAGCCAGCCGGGCAGGTTGCAGCCCTCCGCCACCGAGAAGCGGCAGCGGCGGTAGAGGTGGCCGTCGTGCGCCTTGAGGTCGTCCCACAGCTGGCGGCGCTTGGCCAGTGCCTCCTTACTGCCGTCCAGCGTCAGGAAGATGCTGGAGATCGCCATCATCATCGAGAAATAGTTCAGCATGTAGGCACGCAGCTTGGCCTGCTCCGGCGGCAGGGCGTAGACATCGACCGCGTTCATCATAATGCGGGTGACGCGCAGCTGCTGGTCAACGCGCTTGATCATGTTGGCCTCGTTGACGCTCTGATCCTCGCGCCCGATGAAGTAGCGGTAGAGGTCAAGGTTCATGTAGTAGATGGTTTTGACCTGCGGCAGCGGCTGGTAGACAAAGATATTGTCAACATAGAAGGTGTGCTTGGGCAGCTCCATGCCGCAGGCGCGCAGGATCTCGGTGCGGTAGATGACCGAGTGCATCAGGATGTTTTTGCTCGGCGGAAACTTGCCGATCTCCTTCCAGGTGAAAACGCGGCCTTCGGGCAGGATACCCTTGTAGTCCACGACATTCTGGGTGTTGTCAGCCACATGCTCATAGACATAGTTGGCCATCATCAAATCAAGCGGCTGCTCGTCGTTGAGGTGGGCGCGCAGCTCGGCCAGGACCTGCTGCAGGGCATCGGTGTCGAGCCAGTCGTCGGAGTCGACGACCTTGAAGTAGACGCCGGTGGCATTGCGGATGCCCTGGTTGACGCCCTCGCCGTGGCCGCCGTTCTCCTGATGAATGACGCGGACGATGGTGGGGTACTTTTCGGCGTAGGCGTCGGCAATTTTGCCGGTGTCGTCCTTGGAGCCGTCATCCACAAGGATGATCTCGGCGTCCTCCCCCGCGGTGAGCAGGGTCTCGATGCAGTGATCCATATAGGCAGCCGAGTTGTAGCACGGCACGGTAAAGGTGATGAGTTTCATAGGTCGCTCCTTTTGAAAGGCATAATATACTTATTATAGAATACCGTGTTTTGACAAAAAAAACAAGAGGGAGTTTTGAAAGATGCCGCACGGTAGGGGCCGGGCATGCCCGGCCCGGAGGTATAAGGCGGACGGGCGCTTACGGGAAAGCCGCGGGCCGGACATGTCCGGCCCCTACCTACACTACGATTCACGCCGCTCTTTTATTGCAAAACAAACCCCCACCCCGGTGCGGGGCTTGCGGGCCGCACCGGGGTGGGGGTTGTGGGGTTCAGACGGCTTTAAAAAAGATCGTTGCGTTTGAAATTGTGGACGCCTGACGGAATCACGTCATTGTAAACATCCTCCGGCAGTCCGTAGGGACGTTCGGGATCCAAAAACCCGTGCATCCATTCGGCTAAAGTGTGCAGCTTCAACATAGTAACCCCGTCTCCTTTCCTAGTGTAGGGCTAAGTGTTCCGGGGGCTTTCGCTCCCCTCTTTCTGTCTTTATTATATGCGAAAGGCCGGACTTTTGCAAGCTGCATTTTGTACAAACTTACAAAAGTTATTTGTATATTTTAAACTATTTCGGCATAGTGTACATACGGACGTTGCGAGTGTGCGCATTACGCGGACAGTTCCTCCCATGCCTCCTGCATGGTGTCTGCTGAAAAAAGGAACTCTCCATTCTCGGCAAAGACTTCGATGTGGCCGCCGACGTATCTGAACTGCTGGGTCATGGTGGATACCGCCTTTCTGTGTCCGGTTTTGCTTTCCATGCTTTTATTATACCAGACAGGCAGTACGATAATTTGGACTTTAATGCCGGGAGGCAGATTTTTGAGGGTGATAAACGGTACTTTCAACACCGCGCAGCACAAAAAATGACCCACCCGCACAGCAAAAACCAGTAGGCGGTGTATTTGGGGCAGACCAGCCCGGCCAGATTTCCCCACTCGTCGGCGTAATCCCAGACGGCGGTGTGCAGCACGCGGCGGCAAACTGCGCCTACGGCCAGCTCCAGCCCGCTGACGCCCGCCGCCCCGACAGCCGCCGCCGGGCCCAGCGGCAGCGGACGATCCGCCAGTGCCTGCAAAAGGCAGAGACAGACCCCGCCGGTCAGAAACATCGTCCAGTGCGTGGTGCCGCGCCAGGCCAATTCCAGCGCGGCATACGCCCCGCCGCCGAGCAAAAACAGAGAAGCACGTTCCAACATACAAAATCCCCCTGCACAAGCTGTATAGCCACAGTATGTGCAGGGGGCGCGGGTTGTAACCGTTTTGTAAGGATGGTGGGAGTTTTTGGGAAGAAATGGCTTCCCCCAAGGGGGAAGCCAGAGATCTTTATTTCGACAGCTTCTTCAGCAGCGCGCTGCGGGTGTCCCACAGCTTCTGGCTCAGGTCAACGTAGTAGCGGTGGGGGTTCTCGAAGCGCTTGACCTCGTCCCAGAGGGTGTTGACCTGCGCCTTGCAGAACTTCTTGATGTCGTCCAGGCTCGGGGAGCTGTAAACGCGCTTGCCGTTCTCGTAAATCGGGGTGGACAGGCAGCGGGCCGTGCAGTTGACGTAGGTGCATTCCTTCCAGGTTTCTATCGGGTCAAACAGCGTGATGCCGTGCTGGGTCTCGACGACCTCGTCGGCCATCGTGATAAGGTCGGCCATCGCCTTGCCGTCCTGGTCGTAGATACGCCAGACCTTTTTCAGGCAGGGGATCGTCATCTTCTCGGCGGATTCGGACAGCTTCATCTTCGGGGTGTAGCTGCCGTCGTCCTCCCTGACGGCGGCCAGCTTGTAGACGCCGCCGAACACGGGGTCGCTCTTGGCCGTGATCATGTTCTCGCCGATGCCGAAGCTGTCCACGCGGGCACCCTGCAGGATCAGGTCGCGGACGATGTACTCATCCAGAGAGTTGGACGCGCAGATCGTGCAGTCGGGGTAGCCGGCCTCGTCCAGCATCTTGCGGGCTTTCTTGGACAGGTAGGCAATATCGCCGGAGTCGATGCGGATGCCCTTCGGGCGCTTGCCCATCGGCTTCAGGACTTCGTCAAACACCTTGATGGCATCGGGTACGCCGTGGCGCAGCACGTTGTAGGTGTCCACCAGCAGCACGCAGGCGTCGGGGTACATCTCGGCGTATTTCTTGAAGGCGTCGTACTCCGTCGGGAACATCTGCACCCAGCTGTGGGCCATCGTGCCGGAGGCCGGGATGCCGAAGTCACGCGCGGCCATGACGCAGGAGGTGGAGCCGCAGCCGCCGATGTAGGACGCGCGTGCGCCGAAGTAGGCGGCGTCATACCCTTGCGCGCGGCGGGCACCGAACTCCATGACCGGGCGGCCCGCGGCGGAGCGCACGATGCGGTTCGCCTTGGTGGCGATCAGGCACTGGTGGTTGAAGGTGACGAGCAGCAGCGTCTCGAGCAGCTGGCACTCGATGGCCGGGCCCTCGACGGTGACGATGGGCTCCTGCGGGAAGATGGGCATGCCCTCCTCAATGGCCCAGATGTTGCAGTGCAGCTGGAAATTCTTCAGGTGGGTGAGGAATTTCTCGTCGAACGCCTTCGTCGAGCGCAGATAGTCGATGTCCTCGCCGGTAAATTTCAGGTGATCCACGGCGTCGATGAACTGCTGCAGACCGGCCATAACGGCGTAGCCGCCGCCGTCCGGCACGCGGCGGAAGAACATATCAAAGACGGCGATCTTATCCACATATCCCTCGTCCAGATAGCCCGCCGACATCGTCAGCTCGTAGAAATCGGTCATGGTGGTCAGATTGCGTTTTACATCCAGCATGGGTAAACCCTCCTGTATATGCGGCTCAGCGTGTCTTGCGTGAGGCGAGCAGGACGCGGCCGGCAATATATATTCCATAGCAGCCAACGACGAAGAGCGTCAGCGCAATGACGACTTTGAAGTATGTGCTTGAAAAAAAAACGGCTCACGCGCGAAAGCGTGTACAAAACCTGATTGCGCGAGACATCGCTGCCCGCAATTAAATCGGCGGTGCCGATGACCTCGCCCTGGATCGTCAGCGTGACGGTGCCGACGACATCGCCCTGCCTGATGGGCGCGGCCAGCTCGTCCGGCACATTGAACACCGGCTCGGTCAGCGCAGCGCCGCCCGCGGCGGGCAGCAGCGTCATCATGTTGTCAGCCGGATAAAGCATGACGGTGTCCGTCTGGGTCGAGTAGGCGACCCGGACCTCGGTGATGGGCTGGGTCGTGTCCAGCGCCGGGGCGATGGTGTAGGTGTCGAACACCCAGTCCATGATCGTGCCGGTCTCCGCCAGCGCGGGGCGCATGCCCTCGGGGTCGGCGTCGTAGGGCACGTTCAGCAGTACGCTGATGTAGCTCTCGCCGTTCTGGCTGTGCCAGCCCGCAAAGTTCTGCCACTCGCCCAGGCTGCCGGTCTTGCCGCCCCTGGTGTAGTCGCGGTGGTAGCTGCTGTTGGTCACGAGCTTGTCGGTATTCTGGATGATATAGGTGCCGGGCGTCGTGTAGCGGTCATTTGTGCCCATGTCGTAGCTGGGGGTGGCGATGACCGTGGCGAACACATCGTAGGCCGTCAGGGCGCGCAGGATGAGGTAGGCGTCCCGCGCCGTCGTGATGTTGTTGGGGTTCAGCCCGCAGGGATCGACAAACGTTGTGCCCGTGCAGCCCACGGCCTTCGCCTCGTCGTTCATCATGGCGACGAAGTTGTCGATGCTGCCGCCGCCCATGTAGTCGGCCACGATGTAGGCGGCCTCGTTGCCGCTGGGCAGCAGCATGGCGTAGAGCAGGTTGCGCAGGCTCTGGGTCTCGCCCCGGCGGATGTCGGCGGTGGAAGCGTTCGTGCTTTGCTCCCAAATTAAATCGTAGATGTAGCTTGGCGCGGTCAGGCTGATGGAGTCGAGCTGATCCTGGTAATTTTCCAGCAGGAGCAGTGTCGTCATCATCTTGGTCAGGCTGGCGGCGGAGAGCTGGGTCTCGCTGTTTTTCTCGTACACGACGATGTTGGTGTCGAGGTTGACGACATACCCGGCGGGAGCTGTCAGCGCGGGCGCGGTGTCAAAGAGGGAGTCACTCTCCCCTGCCGCGTCCTCTGCCGCGACGGGCAGCGCCAGCATCAGAACGAGCACGAAGGAAAATAAAATCGCGCAGAATTTTTTCATAGGCAAGATTTCCTTTATAAAGTTACCTATCAGTATAGCAAATTTGAAGGGAAAATAAAAGGGATAGAAAGGAATTTATCGCGGGAGAGCAACGGGATACAATAGCACAGCTGCGGCGAGGTGAGGGCAGGCCGCCGCGGCCGTTTGCGGGAATGAGGCGGCTTTCCGGTTCGCCGCTGTAGGGGTCGATGCTCGCATCGCCCTGCAGGGCAGAGTGCCTTCCCCCTTGGGGGAAGGTGGGCGCGGCCTCGCCCGCGCTCGGATGAGGGGGAACTTGCCGGGAAATCCCGCTTGCGGATTGCCTGTGGGAAACTCTGCCCTCATCAGCCGCCTGCGGGCGGCAGCTTCCCCCGAGGGGGAAGCCAAAGAAGGCTGCTAATTCATCGCCCCTGCCGTCTCAAACAGCCGCTCCACCTCATCGGACAGCGCACGGTGCGCGGGGTCGATCAGATTCGGGTCCTTGGCCAGCAGGGCCTTGGCTTCGTCCTGCGCGACGCGCAGCGTGCGGGTGTCCTGCACTAAATCCGCCACCCGCAGCGTCGGCAGACCGTGCTGCGCCGAGCCAAAGAAATCACCCGGGCCGCGGGTCTCCAGATCATACTTCGCCACGGCGAAGCCGTCCGACGTGCGGCACAGAAATTGCAGCCGCTCGCGCACCGCGTCATTGCCGTTGTCGGAAATCAGAATGCAGCAGGAATCCGCCGCGCCGCGCCCCACGCGCCCGCGCAGCTGGTGCAGTGCCGACAGGCCGAACCGCTCGGCGTTCTCAATGACCATGACCGTCGCGTTCGGCACGTCAACGCCGACCTCGATGACTGTCGTCGAGACAAGCACGTCCAGCTCACCGGCCTTGAATCTCTGCATGACATCGTCCTTTTCCTTTGGCTTCAGCTTGCCGTGCAGCAGGCCGATGCGCCGGTTGGGCAGCAGTGCGCAGGCGGTCTCGGTGTAGTAGGTCGTGACGGCCTGCAGATCGCCCATGGCTTCGTTTTCCTCAATGGCCGGGCAGACGATGTAGACCTGATGCCCCGCCGCGATTTGCTTGTCCAGAAAGCCGTACATGTCGCGGCGCTTTTTGCCGGTGATGAACCACGTTTTGATGGGCTTGCGGCCCGGCGGCAGCTCGTCCAGCACCGAAATATCCAGGTCGCCGTACATGAGCAGCCCCAGCGTGCGCGGGATGGCGTGGCGCTCATGACCAGCAGGTGCGGGCTTTGTGCCTTGCCCGCCAACAGGCCGCGCTGCCGCACGCCGAAGCGGTGCTGCTCGTCCACGATGGCGAGGCCGAGATTTTTAAATTGCCACGGTATCGGTCAGTACGGCATGCGTACCTACGACTAAATTTTCGCCCGCCCATCGGCAATAGCCTCCAGCGCGATGCGCTTCTCCTTCGCTTTCATGCCGCCGACCAGCAACGTGACGTTGACGCCGAACGGCTCGAGCCGGTCCGCCAGCGTGGCGGCGTGCTGGCGGGCTAAAATTTCCGTGGGGGCCAGCATGGCGCTCTGCCAGCCGTTCTGCGCGGCAAACCAGATGGCCGCGGCGGCCACCAGCGTTTTGCCGCTGCCGACGTCGCCCTGCAAAAGCCGGTTCATCGGCACGTCGCCGCAAAGGTCGGCCAGAATTTCCTCGGTGGAGCGCTTTTGCGCACCGGTGGGCGGGTACGGCAGGCTGCGCCAGAACGGGCCGAGGTCCAGCGGGTGCATGGGGGCGCTGGTCTTGCGCCGCCCGTGGCTGCGCAGCAGGAAGATGCCGATTTGGAGCAGGTACAGCTCCTCAAAAATCAGCCGCCGCCGCGCCGCGGCCAGGTCGTCCGCGTTTTTGGGCGCGTGGATGCCCCGCACGGCCTGCGCCTTGGCGGGCATCCGGTAGCGGGTCAGCAGCTCGGGCGGCAGCGGGTCCACAAGCTGGTCCGCGAACGCCAGCGCTGCATGGGCACAGCTGGCGTGGCGGCTGGCGGGCAGACCGTCGGTGCCGGGATAGACCGCCACAAACGGGCAGTCAGCGACCTGGGCCTCGGTGCGCACCAGCGGGTGCAGCAGCTCGCGGCGGGTCAACGCCCCGCCGATGCGCCCCTCAAAGTAGTAGGTCTCCCCCACTTCCAGCTTGTCCGCCGCGTAGGGCGCATTGAACCACGACAGTGCCAGAATGCCGGAATCGTCCGCCGCCAGTACCCGGTTCATGACCCGCCCGCCCTTTACGCGCCGGGCGGGCTCCTTTTGCAGCACGGTTGCGCGGACGCAGCATTCCACGTCATACGGCGCGGACACGACGGTGTAGGGCTGCGTGTAGTCGATGTATTTGCGCGGATAGCACAAAAGCAGGTCGCGGATCGTGAGGATGCCGAGCTTCTCAAATTTTTTGGCGAAGGCCGGGCCAACGCCCTTGAGGAATTGGACGGAATCGTTGATGGTGGGCATGGGGGCCTCCTTTCTTTGGGATGGCGGGCAGCAATGGGATGTGGCGCGGGAGGGATGAATCCCTCCCCTACGACTGGCGAAAGGCTTGCAGCTTGCGTTTGTAGGGGGCGGCGTCCTCGACGCCCCGCGGAGGGGTCAAGACCCCTCCCTACGAAGCAAAAGATAAATGGGCGGTAATGGCAAGGCTGTGGGCCGGGCATGCCCGGCCCCTACAGGGCAGTGATGTAAAGTGGAGGTCATCGCGGAAACAGCAGTCGTTCACCCCTGCGGGGGTTCGGGGGCGCTTGGCGGCGCACAACGAGCGCCGCCAGTTTGCTGCGCAAACCCGCTCTTGCGGTTGATTGCCCCGCAGGGGCAAACATTGCTCGCTCCCCAGTTTCGCTGCGCTCAACTGTGGCCCCGCGCTCGCAACCCCGCAACACCCGAATTTAAGGTGGAGGAAGGCTCGGTGGCGTTAAGAACGGACAGTAATACTGCGTCCGTTTAGCCGCCGAGACTTCCGACTTCCACTTTGGGGTTCTTAGGGGCGTGCAGCCCCTAAGGCGGGGTCCGCTGCATTCGCAACAGCGGGACTTTTCTTTGCTACTTTCTTTTGGTCACAAAAGAAAGTAGGAGTTCCCGGGAGGCAGCCGTTACCGTTTCTCCGGCAGCTGACTCACCACAATCGCGCCGAACATCAGCGCGCAGCCGCACAGCTCGGTGGCAGAGAGCGTCTCGCCCAGGATCAGCCAACCGGCCAGAGCGCTGAACACACTCTCGAGACACATCGCCAGACTGGCAATCGTCGGGTCCAGCTCCTTCTGGCCGACGATCTGCAGCGTGTAGGCCACGCCGCTGGACATGATGCCGCAATAGGCAATCGAGACCGCCGCGGCGCGGAACTGGTCGGGCGACGGGGCCTCAAAGACAAACGCGAAGATCGTGGACAAAACCGAGACCACAAAGAACTGCACAAAGCTCAGCTGGATGCCGTCGAGCTGCGGGCTGAAATGGTTGACCAGCATGATCTGCGCCGTGAACAGGATCGCACAGACCAAAAGCTGCCACTCGCCGCCGGTCAGGCTCAGCGTGTCGCGCCCGGCCAGACAGAGCAGATACAGCCCCACCACGCTGGCCGCGACACAGCACCACAGCTTGACGCCGGGGCGGCTGCCCAGGAAAACCCCCGCCACCGGCACCAGCACAACGTAGAGCGCCGTCATAAAGCCCGCCTTGGCCGTGCTGGTCGTGCCAATGCCCATCTGCTGCGCGGCGGACGCCGCAAACAGCGCCACACCGCAGAAAATACCGCCGCGCAGCAGCACTTTTTTGTTCTGCCAGAAGCCCGGCTCCGCGGCGGGGTTCGTTTTGCCCATCTTGCGCAGCACGGCCATCAGGCCCAGCAGAAACGCACAGGCCAGCCAGCTGCGGCTGGCCAGAAACGTGTACGGGCCCATATAATCGCTGCCGACGCTCTGCGCCACAAAGGCCGTGCCCCAGATGAATGCGCAGGCCATAAGCATCAGCGTGTTGCGCAGCTGTTTTTTATCCATGTTCCAATTCCTCTCTGTGTTGTGCGGTCCCTGCAATACAAACCAAAAAGCCGCCCTGCCGCAAGCGGCACGGGCGGCATTGCTGCCGTTATCAGCCGGTCGTCGTATCGTCGCCGTAGGTGTTCAGCTCGGTGCTGCCCAGACCCTCGACCTTCAGGCCGCCGGTGACATAATACTTGTTGCCGTTGTCATAGCTGATCGTGATTTTGTACTGCTTGCCCGCGGTCAGGCCGGTCACGTTGTACTGGTAATCGGCACCGTCGGCGCAGTAGTAGATCGTCGAGTCCGGCACGTAGCTGGTCATCGTCTTGTCGTCAGACAGCTCCCAGAACGCGATCTTGAAGTACATATATTTCTCGTTGCTGGCCTCGGTGGTGGCGTAGCCGGTCACGGTCATGCTGTCACCGCCCGCCACGAAATACTCGGTGGAGCGGTTGGCAATGCCGTTAAAAGAGACATACAGCGTGTTCTCTACCGGGTAGGTCACAACGCGGGCCGCGGTGGTGTCCATCTCGGCGGGGAACTCCACGCTGCCGCCGGCGGGCGCTTTTGTGGTGGTGTCGGTGTCATCCTCGTCGGATTCCTCGACCAGGCCCAGCTTGTGGACCAGATGCACGACCATATCCTGGGCGACCTGCTTCGGGGAGCAGGCCGTCAGGCTGACTGCCAGCAGCACGGCCATTGCCAGTGCCGCGAGCTTGCGGGTAAGTTTCATATCGCAGACCTCCGTGGGTGTCATTGCAAAAATACACAGCCTATTATACCGCAATTTTCCGCTATGTACAAGCGTTCCGCGCGTTTTTACACATTTGTTTTCGGCTGCCATTCCTTGATAAAATCGATGAGCAGCGACGACACCGTGACCGTAACGAGGGAAAACGCGATGCGCCGGAACGGGATGTAGGACAGCGACGCGAACAGGATGGTCAGATCGGTGAACAGGTAGGCGCGGGAGAGCCGCCACCCGGTCAGCTTATGAATGACAAGGGCGAGGGCGTCGTCGCCGCCGCTGGACCCGCCCTGCCGCACGATGAGCCCCACGCCGACGCCGACGAACACGCCGCCCAGCAGCGCCGCCGCCAGCGGCCAGGGCGTCAGGTCGGGCAGCATCGGGGGCAGGCATTCCCAGATCCTATAGAACCCGGCCAGGCTCACGCTGGCCACCCCTGCCGAGAGCAAAAAGTCCCACCCGAGAAATTTGAACGCCAGCGCGTAGCTGGCCGCGTCGAGCAGGGGCGACGCCACCGACGCGGGCACGCCGAGCCAATGGTTGATGAGCAGCACCAGGCCGATGATGCCGCCCTCGGTGATGGCGGTGCGCTGGTGGATATTATGGATGCCGAACGACAGGATGGCCGTGCCCAGCAGGATCATAGCGATCCGTTTGGCGGTAAACCGGCCCAGCGCATGGCGGATTTTTTGTTGGATCGTTTGTTTTGGCATAGTGTACCTCCTGACAGTAATATACCCAGTATACCACATGGCGTCAAGTGGCCGGAAACAGCCCCCGTAGGGGCCGGGCATGCCCGGCCCGCAGCCTTGCCATTGCCGCCCCTTTATCTTTTGCATCGTAGGGAGGGGTCTTGACCCCTCCGCCGCCTCCCGGCCAACTACAGCTAAAAGGTAACCCGTAGGGGAGGGATTCATCCCTCCCGCGCACCTTCCGCCGCCGCTCACTCCCGCGGGTCGTCGGGGACGCCGCCCCCTACAATGTTCCGCAAGGCTTCTCC
>ENA-OQBL01000744-OQBL01000744.1-human-gut-metagenome-genome-assembly--contig:-NODE-744-length-15551-cov-5.359570_pt1 | contig 15551 bp, 14 predicted proteins | sample MGYA00242747_ERZ504553 | MGnify/ENA primary metagenome ERZ504553 (study PRJEB26092, sample SAMD00036240) | human gut metagenome | host: Homo sapiens | study: EMG produced TPA metagenomics assembly of...
CAACCTCCCGGGAGGCAGCCGTTCCCGGTCTTGCCACCTGCCCCTATAGGGTGTATAATAGGACTATATCTGCCAGACTCAGGAAAGGAGCCGCTGTTATGTCGCGCAAAGAAGGCCAGAAACGCAAACTGCTTGTTCTTTTGGAGATCCTCGGCCCGGGAAACCGACGAGAAGCAACCCCTTGAGTGTTCCCCAGCTGGTGGAAAAATTGCAGGAGCACGGCGTCGTCGCCGAGCGCAAAAGCGTCTACGATGACCTGAACACCTTAAACAACCTGCCCGACACCAAATATGAGATCGTGCAGCAGCGCGGGCGCGGCGGCGGCTACTATATGACCGAGGCACCGTTTGAGCTTGCCGAGCTCAAGCTGCTCGTCGATGCCGTCTACGCCAGCAAATTCATCACGGCGCGCAAATCCAAGATCCTGATCGACAAGCTCGGCCAGTTCACCTCCACATACCGGCAGGAGGAGCTGGACCGTAAGGTACTGGTCAGCGGGCGTATCAAGAGCACCGACGAGAAAATTCTGTACACCGTCGATGCGCTGCACGCCGCCATCACGGCAGGGGAGCAGGTCACCTTCAAATACTGCGACTGGAACCTGCAAAAGCGGATGGTCCCGCGCCACGACGGCCAGCTCTACCGCGTCAGCCCGTGGGTGCTCGTGTGGGAGAACGGCAACTATTATCTGATCGCCTACACCGAGGGGCGGCTCAAGCACTACCGCGTCGACAAGATGCAGAACGTTCACCAGCTGCCCGACACGACCCGCGAGGGTGCCGGGGAATACGCCAATTTCGACGTCAATACGTATATGCAGCAGATGTTCGGCATGTTCAACGGCCCGCTCAAGCGGGTAACGCTGCAATGCGAGAACCGCTTTGCCGGGGCGATGATCGACCGGTTCGGCACCGCGCCGATCCTGACGCCCTGCGCCGACGGCGAGCACTTTACGATGACCGCCGAGATTCAGGTCAGCCCGCAGTTCTTCGGCTGGGTGGCCGGGTTCGGCACCGGCGTCGTCGTCTCCGGCCCGCCGGAGGTCCGCGCCGAAATGAAGAAAACGCTGGATCAGCTGCAGGAGCTTTACCGCTGATTTGCAATACCGGCGTAAATATGGTAAAATAGATTGTTTAAATCTATCACCGTAGGGAGGGCATCACCTCTTGCTGGAAAAGAACCAACGCTTCAAAAGCCTTCTGTATGTGCTGGCGGACGCGGCACTGCTTTTCATCGGCTTTTTGCTTGCCAACTATATCCGTTTCAATTACGTCCGCTACTTTGAGCCGGGCGGCGCAGGGCCTGCGCTGGCCGTGGCCCGGGACCCGCGCAACATCATTGCCGGGCTGGCCACGTCGCTGGTGCTCGTGCTCATCTACTGGGTCGCCGGTATCTACAGCACCACGCGGCTGCGCGGCCTGGCCGAGCGCTGCACCAAGATTGCCGTCATCAACGCGGCGGGACTGCTGATCTTCATTGGTGCTTTGTATCTGATGCACCTGGACGACTACTCCCGTATCGTACTGGCGCTGTTCTACATCCTCGGCACGGCAGGCGTCGTGATCGAGCGTATGGTCCTGCGTTGGGTAGACCGCGCCCGCCGACGCAAGGGGCTGGGTCTGCGTCATATCCTGCTGGTGGGCGGCGGTAAATCCGCCGCGCTCTATCTGCGCGCGCTCGAGCACAACCCCTACTACGGCTTTGTCGTGGACGGCTATCTGGCCGGAATCGAAGAACCGGGTCTTGGTGTGCGCTACATGGGCAGCTATGATGCGTTGTCCGCCCGGCTCGACGAGGTTGCCGTCGACGAGGTCGTCGTAGCGCTGGAGGCTGACGAGATCGAATTGCTGCCCCATGTTTTTGCCGCCTGCGACAAAAACGGCGTGCGCATCACGATGGTACCGTTCTACAGCGACTATCTGCCCGCCCGGCCCACCATTGACGTGCTGGACGAGTGCAAGCTCATCAATGTGCGGCAGACGCCGTTTGACAATCTGCTCAACGCCGCTGTCAAGCGCGGGCTTGATATTATCGGCAGCCTGATCCTGATCATTCTGACCAGTCCGGTCATGCTGGTCACGGCCATCGGCGTCAAGCTGTCCAGCCCCGGGCCGGTCATCTTCAGGCAGGAGCGCATCGGCCTGAACAAAAAGCCCTTCATGATGTACAAGTTCCGCTCGATGCGGGTCAATGTGCAGCAGGAGACCGGCTGGTCCACCGACTATGACCCGCGCAAGACCCACTTCGGCAGCTTTATCCGCAAGTTCAGCCTGGACGAGCTGCCCCAGTTCTTCAACGTGCTGAAAGGGGATATGTCCCTCGTCGGGCCGCGGCCCGAGGTGCCCTACCATGTGGAGCATTTTAAAGAGGAGATCCCGCGCTACCTTGTGCGCCAGCAGGTCCGCCCCGGCTGCACGGGCTGGGCGCAGATCCACGGCCTGCGCGGCGATACCGACATTGCCGAGCGCATCCGCTACGACATCTGGTACATCGAAAACTGGACCGTGGCGCTGGACATCAAGATCATCTTCCGCACCGTGTTCGGCGGCAAGATGGTCAACGACGAAAAACTACAATAACGCCCTGTGCGTTACCGGACGGGAGTGTCTGTAATGAGCAAAAAGGAGCCCAAGGTCGCCATCGTTCACGACTGGCTTGTCGGCTACGCCGGCGGGGACCGCGTTGTGGACGCCATGAAACGCGTTTTCCCCGATGCCGTCATCTACACCCTTGTGTACGACCCCAACAACATGCCCGAGCACTTTAAAAGCTATGACATCCGCACAAGCTGGTTCCAGAAGGTGCCCTTCTCCAACAGGCTGTACAAGGCCATGCTGCCGCTGATGCCCCGCGCGTTTGAGGCGTTCGACCTGACCGAGTACGATCTGGTGCTGTCGTCCTCCTCCTCCTGTTCCAAAGGCGTCATCACCCGCCCGGATGCCGTACACATCTGCTACTGCCACACGCCGATCCGTTATGTGTGGGATTTTTACTACACCTACCGCGCCAACGCCAACTGGCTGGCGAAGCTCGTCATGCCCGGCCAAATGCACAAAATGCGCATCTGGGACAAGTGCGCCGCGGACCGCGTGGATTATTTCATCGCCAACTCGCATTATATCGCCCAGCGCATCAAAAAATATTACCGGCGTGACAGCGATGTCATTTACCCCTGCTGCCACATCAACGAGTCGCCTTTTGTCGAAAAGGAGGACTTCTACCTGACCGTGGGCCGTCTGACCTGGTACAAGCGCGTGGATCTGGCCGTGCAGGCCTGCACGCGCCTTAACAAGCGCCTCGTCGTCATCGGCGGCGGGGGAGAGCTGGACAAGCTCAGGGCCATGGCCGGGCCGACCATCGAGTTCAAGGGCGGCGGTCTGTCCGACGAAGAAGTGCGCAGCTACTACCTGCGCGCGAAGGGCTTCCTTTTCCCGGGTGAAGAGGACTTTGGCATCACCCCCGTCGAGGCCCAGAGCGCGGGCACGCCGGTGCTGGCCTTTGGCCGCGGCGGCGCGTGCGAGAGCGTGCTGCCCGGCAGGACCGGCTACTGGTTTAAAGAGCAGACCGTCGAGAGCCTGGCCGACTGCATCGAACGGTTTGAGCGCGACGGCGTGGCCTGTTCCAAAGAGGAAATCCGTGAGCACAGCCGCTCCTTCAGCGAGGAACGCTTTGAGCGCGAGCTGAAGGAATACTGCCTGCGCCGCATGGCCGACTGGCAGCAGGAGCTGCTCGACTGCTCCCACTGGGAGAAGGAGGAACTGGATTGAACCCTATCGTCATCAACGGCACGGTACTGTGTGACAATATCACCGGCATCCCGCGCTATGTCTATGAGAATGTCGTCCGGCTGGACAAGCTGATCGAGGGCACCAGCCTGGACGTCCGCATTGCCTACCGCGACGACGGGCGGCCCATCCATCTGCCGGAGCTGAAAAACATCCGGCTGGTGCCGCTCAAGTCCATCCCGTATTTTTACAATCTGGTCGTGCTGCCCGCCTACCTGCGCCGCACCCATGCGTTTTACGTGGGCCTTGCCAGCGATATGCTGCTGACCCGCCGCAGCGTCGTGGTGCTGCACGACATCCGCCCGCTGGTCATGGATACCGACAAGGGCTTTTTCCGCTTCAAATTCTGGGTACACTGCCTGTCCACCAAATGGTTCGCCCAGCGGGTGTTCACGGTCAGCGACAACCAGCGGCACCTCATCAGCGAGAAGCTCGGCATCCCGCTGGACAAGATCGGCATCACCTACAACGGCTGGGAGCACATGAAGAACGTCACCCCCGACGAGAGCATTTTTGACAAGATGCCCGGCGTCAAAAAAGGGGAGTACTTCTACGCCCTCGGCAGTTTGGCAAAGCATAAAAACTTCAAGTGGATCCGAGAGGTCGCCCGCCGCAGCCCCGACAAGACGTTTGTCGTCGCGGGCGGCAAGGACCTGCGTGCCTTTGGCGACGACGCCGAGGCGAAGGACACCCACAATGTGTTCTACCCCGGGCTATGTGTCCGATGCCGAGAACGCCGCGCTGATGAAGCACTGCAAGCTGTTTTTGCACCCCGCCGTGTTCGAGGGCTTTGGCATCCCGCCGCTGGAGGCGCTGGCCCTGGGCGCGCCGGTCGCGCTGGCCAACGCCACCTGCCTGCCCGAGTTGTACGGCGATACGGCGCGGTATTTTGACCCGTATGATTATGATGTGGATCTTGACGCGCTGGCCGCCCAGCCCGTGGCCGCGCCCGACGAGGTCCTGAAAAAGTACAGCTGGGACAAGACCGCCGCGTTCTGGCTGCACGAGATGGAGAAGTACGCGAATCAGTAACAGCATAAACCATAAACTAGGAGAACTCCTATGAAATTTATTTCTCCCCCATCCAAAGGGACTTCACTTACATTCAAGTGCAAAGTCGGTATCACTGTTATTTGGCTGCTTTTGGGGGCTGTTTTAGGCTATTTGTTCTTAGTTATTGCGTTCTGCCTGCCCACCAATCGTATGCGCAGTCACTTAGAGAGCACACCTGATGCTTTTTTATAACGGTTCTGTTGCCCTCGTAAAGGATGATTTAGCTACGCATTTGGATTACTTAACAGAAGCAACTATTTTATCCGAAGCTATCTATGATGGAAATGAAAGTCCTTTTGTGAAGGCTGCCGCCATTTATTCCGTCCTTCCACCAGAGGGAGATGAAAATTGGTCTTATCGAAAGCTAATTTCTTCACTCAGTGCAACCAACGAATCTGCCCACGGCCCATATGATCGTTATTGGCAGGGTCAGTTGGCCATTTTGAGACCACTTCTTCTGTTGCTGGATTACAAAGATATCTTACGCTTGAATACGCTTGTTCAGCTTTTCTTAATGTTATGGATTGCTCATCTGTTATCCTGTCATTCATTAACTCACCTTCTTTTTCCTCTGGCACTAATGTTCTGCTCTTTAACCCCGATAGCTACAGGCATCTGCCTTCAATATACTCCGTGTTTTCTCATTATGGCTATTGGCTGTGTTGTTCTTCTACGCCATACAAATATAATAAATAAATTTAATTGGTTGTTTTTCTTATCACTTGGCATGGCAACAAGTTATTTTGATTTTCTGACATATCCGCTTGTTACCTTAGGAATCCCCCTTATTCTGTATTTACAGTTAGAGACAAGTTCTCCTTCTCAACGTTTTTTCCAAATTACAACTTGCTCTTTATCGTGGGGCATTGGTTATATTGGTTTCTGGGCAGAAAAATGGTTGTTTGGTTCTGTCATCTTGCAGGAAAACCTCTTTTCTGAAGCATATAACAGCATTATTCTCCGTTCTTCTCATGAAACACTGGGGCAAACCATAACCTATATGGCTACCCTAAAAAACAATCTTCAGGCATACGATTTACGTACGTGGAAAATTCTTTGGCTTCTTCTTTTCTTAGTTACTATCGTATTGGCTTTACACCGCCATTGTTTGACTTTGCATAATATTTTAGCTTTCTCCCCTTTATGCTTAGTTGCTTGTATGCCTTTTGTGTGGTACTATTTTACACAGAATCACTCCTATATTCACTTCGGTTTCACACATCGTGAACTTTCTATTACATTTTTCGCACTTAGCTGTTTTCTGGTTCAGCTTTGTAATTCAGCTCATATCGAACCCAAACAAAAAATATAGACTCTGCAACAACTTCACCGATGGAACCGCTGCACTAGCCATATAGCCTGTTGCCACCCTTGATGCAGTGCTGGAAAAGTACAGCTGGAACCGCATCGCCAATTTCTGGCTGCACGAGATGGAGAAGTATGCAAAGCAGTGAAGCGGCAGCTCCCGCAGGGTAAGGCCCCTCAGGCCTCGCAAGCTCGACCAGCTCCCCACCCTGTGGGGCGCCTTTCACGGGCGTACGCCCGAAAAAAGCCTCCCCTTTCAGGGGAGGTGGTCGAGCGCCAGCGATGACCGGAAGGGCTCTGGCCATTTCCCGCTGCCACATCACCCATCCCACAAAAGGAGGAGCATTATTCTTATGTTTATTATAATCACCCTGCTCCTCACCGTGCTCGTCTCCGGCATCTTCGGTGCGGTTCCTGCGGTAGTATCCCACCGCAGGGTTTCCCGCCGCGACGCTGCCTGGGCCGCCGGGCTCTGGCTGGCCGTCTGGGTGTTCGCTCTGTGCGCCTACCACCGCCCCGGGCTGACCGTCGGCTTCCACGCGTTCCGGCTCGTCGCCCTCACCGCCATGACCGGCTGGGCGGGGCTTGTCACCGCCGGGCTGCGCAGCCTCGGGCGCAAAGGGTTAAAGGCCGTCGTCCCGCTGCTGGCCGTCACGGCGCTGGGGCTGGAGGTGTTCGTCGGCAATGTGGCCTACTTCAACACCCACAGCTACACGCCGTTTCAGCTCGTCGATTACCTTGACGACAACATCAACGTCGGGCGCGGCGTCGGCACGATCTCGCTTGACGAGGGCCGCACCTATCTGCGGTTCCTCGACATTGACCAGCCCATCTACAACCTGCGGTTTGACGGTCTGGTCAGCGACGACACCGAGCCGCTCCACGCCGACAGCGCCGTGATCTTCACCATTGAGGGCACCGACGCCGCCAACACCGAGCTGACCCGCTTCGGCAGCTGGCAGGTGGGGCTGCAGGCCCCGCGCACCCAGGTCATCAGCCTAGACCTGACCGGCTCCGTCGGGATGCTGACGCTGACCGCTGCCGGGTACAGCTCCACCTACGCGCAGTTCCCAGTGGCGCTGACCTTCCGCGGCATCACGGCCAACGCGCCGCGCGCGCTGGATTTCTCGATTTTGCGCTTCTGCGCGGTATTTCTGGCACTGCTGGCCGTCTACGGCCTGCGCCCGGCCAGCGGGCTGTGGCACCGCCGCTGGCTGGCGGGCAACGTCTGTGACCGCGCCGCAGCCGCCGTGCTGGGCCTTGTGCTGGCTGCCTTCGTCGTGGTCATCCCGTTCTGGGAGCCGAGCAACACCGGCCTTGCCACAAAAGATTACAACACCGCGTTCTGGGACGGGGAGAGCACGGTCAGCTTCGTCTACCAGCAGTACGGCGCGCTGGCGCACAGCCTGCTGAACGGGCGCCTTGACCTGGAGGCCGACCCGCCCGCCGAGCTGCTGGCGCTGGACAACCCCTACGATGCCGGGGCGCGCGACGCCGCGCAAATCAACGACATCCACTGGGACCACGCCTTTTACAATGGACGCTACTACGTCTATTTTGGCATTGTACCGTGTCTTTTGTTCCAGCTGCCGTTTGAGGCACTGACCGGCATCCAGAACCTGGCCTATGCGCCCTGCATGGTCCTGCTGGGGCTGATCTTCCTCGCCGCCTGCTTCGGCGTCGTCGGGCAGGCCGTGCGCCGGTGGTTCCCGCAGGCGTCCGCCGCAGCGTACCTGCTGGCCGTGGCCGCCGTAGCGCTGGGCAGTCAGTTCTACTATCTGTTGCTGCGCCCCTACATTTATGAATATGCCATCCTCTGCGGTGCGGCGCTGCTGATGCTGGGGCTTTGGCTCTGGCTCTCCGCCGCCAGCACGCCGGTGGAAAAGCGCGGTGCGTTGATCGTCAAGCTCGTCTTCGGCAGTCTCTGCGTGGCGCTCGTCGCCGGGTGCCGCCCCCAGATGGAGCTGTTTGCGTTTTTTGGCCGTGCCCATCTTCTGGCCGCGGTATATCGGGCAGAAGCGGCTGCGCAGCCGCGCCGGGGCAGGGGAGGCCGCCGCGTTTCTGCTGCCGGTGGTGCTGGTCGCTGCCGGGCTCATGTGGTACAACGCTGCGCGGTTCGGCTCGCCCTTTGACTTTGGCGCCAACTACAACCTGACCGGCAACGATATGACCCAGCGCGGCTTCAACGCCGTGCGCATCGGCCCGGCTGTGTTCACGAGTCTGTTCGAGCTGCCCAGCTGGCAGGGTGTTTTCCCGTTCCTGCGGGAGACCGACGTCCAGACGAACGCCGTCATCCGCACGATCAGCGAGAAGTTCACGGGCGGCATTCTGGCCGCCACGCCGTACCTGTGGGTGCTGGCGCTGCCGCTGCTTCCCGCGTTCCGCCGCTGTCTGCACCGCCGCCGTGTCGCCGCCTGTGTGGTCTACGGCAGCCTGGCCGTCATAGTCGTCATGACCGTTGTTGACTGCGAGATGGCCGGGGTGCTCTACCGTTATCTAATGGATTACAGTCCCGTGTTGCTGCTTGGCGCGGCGCTGTGCTGGTTCTGCGCCGAGGGTGCGCTCTCCCGCCGCGCAGCGCTGGGGGAGGGCACTGCCGCTGCGGCGCTGCCCGCACTGCGCACCGTCATGGCCGCCGCTGTGGCATATACCGCCGTCTACCGCTTCTGCACGCTCTTCGCCATGGAGCCATATCTGCAGGGCATGAATCCTTCCCTTTACTACACCGTCAGCCGCCTTGTTCAATTCTGGATGTAAAATCCGCCCGGAGGTCCTGTTATTATGGATAAAATCGCCGTTCTGATCCCCTGCTACAACGAATCCAAGACTGTCGAGAAGGTCGTCTCGGATTTCCGCCGCGTCCTGCCCGACGCCACCGTCTACGTCTACGACAACAATTCCACCGACGGCACTGCCGAGCTGGCCGCCGGAGCCGGGGCCGTTGTCCGCCATGAGTACCAGCAGGGCAAGGGCAATGTCATGCGCCGCATGTTCCGCGAGATCGACGCAGAGGCGTACATTCTTGTGGACGGCGATGACACCTACCCTGCGGAGGCCGCGCCCGAGATGGTCGCTGCCGTGACCGGGCGCCAGGCCGACATGGTCGTCGGTGACCGCCTGTCCAGCACCTACTACACCCAGAACAAGCGCCCGTTCCACAACTTCGGCAACGATCTGGTGCGGTTCTGCACAAATCATTTGTTTGGCGGCAAGATCAAGGACATTATGACCGGATACCGCGCGTTCAGTTACCAGTTCGTCAAGACCTATCCCGTTCTGTCCCGCGGGTTTGAGATCGAGACTGAGATGACGATCCACGCCCTGCAGCGCAATATGCAGGTCGAGAACGTTGTCATTGACTACCGTGACCGTCCGGAAGGGTCGGAGAGCAAGCTGAACACCTACTCCGACGGCTTTAAAGTATTGGGCACGATTGCGCGGCTGTTCAAGAACTACCGCCCGTTCAGCTTTTTCGGCATTCTGGCCGCGATCCTGGCCGTGTTCGGCATCGGCTTTATGATCCCGGTGCTGGGCGAGTATTTCCGGACCGGCCTTGTGCCGCGCTTCCCGACTTTGATCGTCTGCTGCTTTGTGCTGGTGGCGGCGCTGCTGCTGTTTATCTCGGGTATCATCCTCTCGAGCCAGCTTGCCAAGGATGCCCGCGACTTTGAGTTCCAGCTGCAGACTGTGCATCATTGGCACAGTGAAAAGAAATAAGCCTTCCCCTGAGGGGGAAGGCGGCCGAGGCCCCGCCCGAGGCCGGATGAGGGGCAAGCCTGCGCCAGCCGCCCGTTTACGGGCTTTCTCCGTAAGCTCTCCCCTCATCAGTCGCCTGCGGCGACAGCTTCCCCCTCAGGGGAAGCCCTTTTGCCCCAGCCCGCAAACCGGGACACCCGGTCTGCGGGCTTCTTGCTTTTTGGGGCGCAATGGGCTATAATAGTCTTATATGTGCGCACTGCACATACTACGTACAACAAAGAGGGACTATCAAGGGAGTATATACATTATGACGAAAATTGCCGCATCGATCCTGTCGGCTGATTTTGCCAACCTGAAGCATGACTGCACCCGCCTGTTGGAGGCCGGTGTCGACCTGATGCACTTTGACGTGATGGACGGGCACTTTGTACCCAATATCAGCTACGGCGCGCCGGTGCTGAAATGCCTGCATGCCGCTATGCCCGACGTCTACTACGACGTCCACCTGATGATCAGTGACCCTGCCCGCTACGCCGCCGACTTTGCCAGGGCAGGGGCCAGCCTCATCACCTTCCACCTCGAAGCTGTGCCGGACACGGCAGAGGAGGTCATCGCCGCTATCCGCGCTGCGGGCTGCCAGGTTGGCATCAGCATCCGCCCCGGCACGCCGGTGGAAGCTGTTTTCCCGTATCTGGGCGTTGTCGATCTGATCCTGGTCATGAGCGTGGAGCCCGGTTTCGGCGGGCAGAAGTTCCTCCCCACCACCCCCACGCGCATTGCCGCCATCTGTGCCGAGCGCACCCGCCGCGGCTGTGATACCCTGATCGAGGTGGACGGCGGCATCAACACCGAGACCGGCCCCCTGTGCATCGCTGCCGGGGTCGACTGGCTCGTGGCCGGAAGCTCGCTGTTCCATGCCATGGATCCTGCCGCTGTGGTAAACGTCCTGCACAGCAAGTAAAGGAGCTTTTTCCCTATGCCCAATCGTAAAAAAGGTTGAACGCAGCGCGAACTACAGCTACTACAGTGACCTGCTGTGGTGCACAGTCCCGCTGATCGGCATGTCGTGGTATTACTACGGTGCGCGCCCGGTGCTTTTGCTGCTGGCCGCACTGCTGACCGCCTACCTGTGCGACTGTGCCTTGGCCCCGCTGCACGGCACGGGCTACCAGTCCCATGAGCCGTCCAGTGAGTGCTTTGCCGCGCTCATCGTGCTGCTGATGCCTGCCAGCATCTCGTATCCCATCGTCATTTCCGCCGTCATCGTCGCCGTGCTCGTCAAGGAGGCGTTCGGCGGCGAGGGCCACTATCCGTTCCATCCCGCCGCCGTCGGCGTCGTCGTGGCCGGTATCTCGTGGCCGCAGGACGTCTTTTCGTACCCCATTCCCGGCACGCAGCTGCCGTTGTTCGGCAGCGTGAACACCACTCTCGTCGAGGGCATGAACGCCACTCTGCTGGATGGCGGTCTGCCCAGTGCCAGCACGATGAACCTGCTGACCGGCAACGTCTCCGCCGCCATGGGCACCAGCGCAGCGCTGGTCGTGATGGCCTGCGGGCTGTTCCTGCTTGTGCGCGGGCGCATCAAGCTTTCTGTCGTTATTCCGTTCTTTATCTTTGTCATCGGCCTGCCGTGGTTCTTCCCGAATCTGAACGAGCTGCCGACCTTCAGCCTGCCGTGGGAATATATCCGCCAGCGCTTCTATCTGGAAAAATATGTCGTCCTGTCCGGCACGGCACTGTTCACCGGCCTGTTCCTGATCTGTGAGCCGGTCACGATGCCGGACCGCCGCATGAGCCGCATCATCTACGGCGCGGCGCTGGGCATCATGACCTATGTGTTCCGCGTGTTCAGCCCGTATGAGTGCGCGGCCTGCTGTGCGCTGCTGATCGTCAGTTCCATCCCCGAATGGCTCGACCTCATCAGCCACCGCACCGAACGCATCCGCTTTATGAGAGAGGAGGAGCAGCGCCTTGCCAATTCAACAAAACCCGAATAAGCGCCGGGGCGAGGAGCGCTCCGAGACCTTAATTATCCCGCACATCACCAGGGAGATGCTCGAGGTCGCCCGCGCCATGGCGGAGAAGGGTGCCTCTCGCGCCGAGATCGAGGCCGCCATTGCCGCCATGCAGACCGGCAAGGCGCCCGCCGCCCCGGCGGCCCTGCACCGGAAAAGCAGCCCGGCGCACCGCAGCAGCCCGCGCCCGGGCGCAGTGATGCCGCCCGCAGCGGCGGCATCATCCCGACGAGCCGCCCGCGGTACACCGCCGCGGAGCGCCGCGCCATGCTGGAGGAGGTCCAGCGCCGCCAGGCTGAGCGCGAGGCCGCCCGCCAGGCGGAAGCCCAGGCCGAGGAGGATCGGTTCCGCAGCTACCGGGACCGGGAGTACGACAGGAGCCCCGCGGTCACACCGTCCGCAGTACCCCAGCCCACTCCCGCTGCCCGCAGCGACCAGACGCCCGCAGCAGCTGACGAGACCCGCACGATCTCGATCCCGAAGCGCAGAACTGCCGAGCCTGCCGCCCATGCCGTGCAGCCCCCTGCACCCGCGGCACAGCCCGCCCAGCAGCCCACGCAGGTCATGCCGCCGGTACAAAAGGCAGCCCCTGCGGCACCGGCTGCGCCCGCCCCGGCAGAGCACACCGCCCACCCGGAGCCGACCTCTGTGCCGAAGTCCAAAAAAGCCAGCGCCTCGCGTTCCTACGCCGCGGCGGAGGCTTCCCTGAACGAGCGCATCCGCGCCGACCATATCTGGCTGTCCAACCCCGTGCTTGTGCGCGGCCTCGGCATGGCCCCGGTCATCGGTGCTGCGCTGGACGGCCAGCGGGCGCTCATGCTCTGTATCGCCTCGCTGATTTTGGTCACCTTCACCCGTGTGCTGGCCGTGGCCATCTGCCACCTGACAAAGAACCGCTTCCGCCCCGTGGTGTACTGCTACTCTGCGGCGCTTCTCTACATCCCTACGTATGTTTTGCTCTACGCACTGTTCGGCTCTGACCTGACGCTGCTGGGCATCTACCTGCCGATCATGGTCGTGGAGCCCGCCATCGTCAAGCGCATGGAGTTCTCCGACCTTGAACCCGTGAGGGATGCGTTCCGCCACGGCTTCAACAACGCACTCGGCATGTGTGTTGTGCTGCTCATCGTGGGCTGCCTGCGTGAGCTGCTGGCCACGGGCGCGGTCTTTGGCAACGTCATCCTGCACAATGCGCTGCTGCCGCTGGCTGCACTGCCCGCGGGCGGCTTTGTCATCGTGGGCATCCTGGCCGCCATCTGGTGCGCCGCTGCCAACCTGTACACCGATTATAAACATGAGGAGGTGCGCCGCCTGTATGCTGACCGTAAGCACTGAGCTGCAGCCGATTTTAAACGGTGTTGTGCAGTTTATCAGCTATATGGTGCTGGCCGTCTTTGCGGAGAATGTCATCCTGGCCCGCGCGCTGGGCGTCACCCGCCTGATGAAGCTCGTGCCCGACCACCGCGCGCAGGTCTGGGATTTCTGCCTGCCGCTGCTGCTGGTCATCACGCTGTCCGCACCTGCCGGCTGGGCCGCACACGACCTGTTTTTCCCGTGGCTGCGTGATTATCTGCCCGCATGGCTGCCCATTTCGGCCCTGCGGCCCATCGTCTACCTGACCTGCGGCATCGCGGCCATGGCCGTGGCCTGGCTGCTGCTGGGCGTGCTGCCCCGCAAGCTGCGCGCCAGCTGCCGCAGCCAACTCAGCCTTGCCACCTGCAGCACCGCCGTGCTGGGCACGATGCTCATCTGCGCGAACCAGAACTATACGATTTTGCAAAGCGTCGCGTTCGCTCTGGGCAGCGGGCTGGGCTATGTCTTTGCCGTCTTTATCGTTCGGGAGGGCCGCCGCCGTCTGCGCAGCAAGGCCATCTCCTCGATCTTCCAGGGTCTGCCCAGCTCGATGATCTACATCGGCGTGCTGTCACTGGCGATCTACGCTCTGGTTGGCCACACCGTTGTTCTGTAACTGTTAGGGGGTCGTTGTTATGTCCGAAGCCTGCTTTACCTCAGCCGATATTTTACTGCCCGCCGCCGGGGTCCCGCTGGACCCGTGGGCCTGCATCGCCGTTGACCAGTTCACCTCCCAGCCGGAGTACTGGCAGCGCGCCGAGCACCTGGCCGACGGCAAGCCCAGCACCCTGCACATCGTTCTGCCGGAGGCGTACTTAGGCACCCCGCAGGAGGCCGAGCGCGTAGCGAGCCTCCGCCGCACGATGGAGGAGTACCGCAAGTCCGTTCTGACCCGGAAAGTACATGGCTACGTTTATGTTGAGCGTACCCAGATGGACGGCACGGTCCGGCAGGGCCTTGTCGGCGCTGTCGATCTTGATGCCTACGACTATGCGAAGGGCTCCAAGCCCGCTATCCGCCCGAGCGAAAGCACCGTCGTGGAGCGCATCCCGCCGCGCCTCAAGGTCCGCCGCGGGGCGACGCTGGAAACGCCCCACGTCATGATGCTGGCCGACGACGCCGACTGCACGCTGATCGAGCCCATCGGGCTGATGAAGAACCAGCTGCCGCCGCTCTACGACGGTGAGCTGATGCTGGGCGGCGGGCATCTGCGCGGCTGGGCCGTCGAGGACCCCGCGCTGATCGCCGGGATCGACGCCGCGCTGGCGGCGCTGGCCGACCCTGCCGCCTTTGCCCGCCGCTGGCCCGCTGCCAAAGGGCAGCAGCCGATGGTACTGGCCGTCGGTGACGGCAATCACAGCCTGGCCACCGCCAAGGCCTACTGGGAGGAGCTGAAGCCCACCCTGAGCGAGGAGCAGCGCAGGACCCATCCGGCGCGCTGGTGCCTGGCCGAGGTCTGCAACGTCCACAGCCCCGCCATTGAGATCGAGCCGATCCACCGCGTCGTGTTTGGCGTCGGTGCCAAGGAGCTGTATGCCGCGCTCGACGCCTGGGACCAGCAGCAGGGGAGCAGTACGACGATGTCCGACCAGCGTCTGCGCCTGGCCGATGCCCACGGCGAGAGTGCCGTCGCGCTGGCCAACCCGCCCGCGCCGCTGACCGTCGGCAGTGTGGAGGCGTTTCTGGCGGACTTCCTGCCCGCCCATCCCGGCGTGACCGTGGACTACATCCACGGCGAAAGCACGGCGCTGGCGCTGGCCTCCGACCCGGCCAAACCAGCCACGGCCATTTTGCTGCCCGACTTTGCGAAGGCTGACCTGTTCAAGGGCGTTGTGCTGGGCGGCGTGCTGCCCCGCAAGACCTTCAGCATGGGCCATGCCGAGGAAAAACGATATTACAATGAATGCCGTGTCATCGGCGTATAACAGGATTCAGGTGAATTATGGAAAAAGCTGCACAAACCCCGAACGGTGCACCGCACCGTCGCCGCCGCCGTCGCCCTGCTGGCAATGGCAGCGCCCCGCAGACGCAGCAGCCCGCGCGTGAGGGGAAAGCCCCCGCACAGCCGCGCAAGCCGGCCCCGCAGGCCGCTGCGCCCGCAGCCCCCAAGGCCCCGCGCAGCGAGAATGCGTCACGCGCCAATGGCAGCCGCCCCCGCCGCGGGCAGAGCAGACCCGCCCAACCGCAGAGCCAGCAGGCACCGCGCCAGAATGCCCCGGCCCAGCGCCCGGCTGCACCCCAGAATACGCCCCAGAGCGCACGCCCTGCTGCGCCCCAGCCGCCGCGCCGCAATGCCCGCCCGGCCCCGCAGGTGCCCAGCCAACCGCTGCGCGACCAGCCC
>ENA-OQBL01000745-OQBL01000745.1-human-gut-metagenome-genome-assembly--contig:-NODE-745-length-15538-cov-2.954902_pt1 | contig 15538 bp, 11 predicted proteins | sample MGYA00242747_ERZ504553 | MGnify/ENA primary metagenome ERZ504553 (study PRJEB26092, sample SAMD00036240) | human gut metagenome | host: Homo sapiens | study: EMG produced TPA metagenomics assembly of...
GTTTCGGGCAACGGCATACCTTCGTAGTAAGGCTCAACAATCAGGTGGACCTCACCGAACTGGCCTGCACCACCCGACTGTTTCTTATGACGATAATCCGCACGGGCAGCTTTCGTAATCGTTTCACGATACGGTATTCTCGGTTCTTCAAACTTGACTTGTAGTTTCTCGTTGTTTTCCAGACGCCACTTCAAGGTACGCAAATGGAATTCACCTTGCCCGTGTACAATAGTCTGACGCAATTCTTTAGACTGGTCTATCACCCACGTCGGGTCTTCCTCGCGCATACGGTTCAAAGCAACCATCATCTTTTCCGTATCCGACTCGTTCAGCGGCTTGATAGCACGTGAATATTTGGAGTTCGGATATTTAATGAAGTTGAAACGGTTTTCAGAGCCCTTACCGTTCAATGTATTACCGGTATGTACGTCCTTCAGTTTCACCGTACAGCCGATGTCACCGGCTACCATTTCCTCTACCTTGATACGGTTGGCACCGGCACAAGCATAAATCTGCGCAATGCGTTCTTTGGAACCACGGTCTGCATTGGTGAAGTCATCACCTTCGTGCACCTTGCCACTCATAACCTTGAAATACTGGACATCACCGATATGCGGTTCAACGGCAGTCTTGAAGAAATACAAGGAAGTCGGTCCGTCAGAATCCGGCTTCACCACCTCACCGCGTGTATTGTGCACCGGTGGCATTTCGTCCACAAACGGCACCACATTACCCAGGAATTCCATCAGACGGCGTACACCCATATCCTTACCGGCACAGACACAGAATACTGGGAACATACCGCGTGAAGCCAGTCCCTTGCGGATACCTTCGCGCATTTCGTCTTCTGTCAAAGAGTCCTGCTCAAAGAATTTTTCCATAAGGCCTTCGTCATGTTCGGCTGCAGCTTCTACCAAAGCCTTGTGCATCTCTGTAGCCTTTTCCATTTCTTCGGCCGGAATCTCTTCAATAGTGGGAGCGCCACCTTCGGGTCCCCACGAATATTTTTCATCAAAAGTACATCAATCAACGAATTAAAATTCGGTCCGGTAGCCAGCGGATATTGCACGGGCACCACCTTCGGACCGTATATGGTTTGCAACTGCTCAAGTACCATGTCATAATCGCACTTTTCATTATCGAGCTGGTTTACCAGGAAAATAACCGGTTTGCCCAGTTTCTCGGTATAGCGGAAATGGTTCTGCGTACCTACCTCAGGACCGTATTGTCCGTTCAGCAGCAGTATGGCAGTATCAGTAACGTTGAGCGCCGTCATGGCAGCTCCTACAAAGTCATCACTACCCGGACAGTCAATGATATTCAGTTTCTTACCGTTCCACTCCACATGGAAAACGGTGGAAAACACAGAATAACCGTATTCCTGTTCCACCGGGAAGTAATCGCTGACTGTATTCTTGGCAGTAATTCTGCCGCGACGTTTTATAATACCACTCTCAAAGAGCAGCGCTTCTGTGAGAGTGGTTTTACCCGAGCCGTCATTGCCAAGGAGGGCAATGTTCTTAATTTCATTCGTCTGATATACTTTCATGATATATTAAGATTTTAAGTGAATAACCTGACATACGATGATGCCGTTAACTTTTTGTGAGGCGCAAATTAGGCATTAATTCAAAGAAAAGCAACATCGGGAAGCATGTTATAAAACACAATACCCCCTACCTATAACTTAAGAAACAAGTGCAAACCAAATAGAAAAGACAGAAAAACATCACAAAAAGGAGAGATTATAGCTCTAATCTCTCCTTTTTGACACATTTACATACCCTCCATTTCTCAACTTTCGCATATCTTTGCCCAAAACATAAACGATTTATTAATTATCTAATACCGAATTCTTAAATGAAAAGGAAAATTATTTGGAGTTTTGCATTGCTGGCCTGCCTTTGCTGCCTGCCATCTGCAAAAACAAAAGCACAAACGAAAAATGCCGCAATCATACCAGGGGAAGTATGGAAAGACACCGACGGCAATCCCATCAACGCCCATGGCGGCGGCCTTCTTTACCACGAAGGAACCTACTATTGGTATGGCGAATACAAAAAAGGAGAAACCATCCTGCCCGAATGGGCTACGTGGGAATGCTACCGCACCGACGTAACCGGTGTCAGCTGCTACTCTTCGAAAGACCTGCTGAACTGGAAGTTCGAGGGTATTGTACTTCCTGCCGTGAAAGACGACGAGAAACACGACCTGCACCCCCAGCAAGGTGCTGGAACGTCCCAAAGTGATTTACAACGAGAAGACAAAGAAATTCGTCATGTGGGCGCATGTGGAAAGTGCTGACTACAGTAAGGCATGTGCCGGCGTAGCGGTCAGCGATTCTCCTACCGGAACATTCACCTATGTAGGCAGCTTCCGTCCCAACGGTGCGATGAGCCGCGACCAAACAGTGTTCATTGATGATAACGGCAAGGCATATCAGTTCTACTCTTCGGAAAACAACGCTACCTTATATATAAGCGAGCTAACGGATGACTACCTGAAGCCCACTGGTCGCTATACACGCAATTTCGTGAAGCAAAGCCGCGAAGCACCCGCCGTATTCAAGTATAACGGCAAATACTATATGCTCTCTTCCGGTTGTACCGGCTGGGATCCCAATGTTGCCGAGCTGGCTGTAGCCGACTCCATCATGGGCAATGGACTACCATCGGCAATCCATGTACCGGTCCTGATGCAGACAAGACCTTCTATGCACAAAGCACTTACGTGCAGCAAATATACGGAAAAGGAAATGCCTACATTGCCATGTTCGACCGCTGGAAAAAAGAAAGACCTTGAGGACTCGCGCTACGTATGGCTCCCGCTTGAATTCGGCAAGGACGGAACAATCACGATACCCTGGCGCGACAGCTGGGACCCGCGTACCCAATGGGAAGGACAAGGCGACTTCTCTGCCGGCAAAGGAACATTCCTATTGAACGGCAAGCCGTTTGTCTCAAAGCCGCAGAACTGCACTATCCACGCATCCCCAAGGCCTATTGGGACCAACGCATCAAAATGTGCAAAGCACTGGGCATGAACACAGTCTGCCTCTACGTCTTCTGGAACTCTCATGAGTCTCAGCCGGGTGTATTCGACTTCACCGGGCAGAATGACTTGGCAGAATTCTGCCGCTTGTGCCAGCAGAACGATATGTATGTCATCCTGCGCCCAGGGCCCTATGTCTGTGCCGAATGGGAAATGGGCGGACTGCCCTGGTGGTTGCTCAAGAAGAAGGACATACGCCTGCGCGAATCCGACCCTTACTTCATAGAACGTGTAGGCATCTTTGAAAAAGCCGTTGCCGAGCAGGTAGCCGACATGACCATACAGAACGGAGGTCCCATCATCATGGTACAAGTAGAGAACGAATACGGCTCCTACGGGGAAGACAAAAGTTACGTATCGCAAATCCGCGACATCGTACGCGCCAATTACCCCGGCGTAGCACTGTTTCAATGCGACTGGGCGTCCAACTTCACCAAGAACGGACTCCACGACCTGGTATGGACCATGAACTTCGGTACAGGAGCCAACATCGACCAACAGTTTGCACCGCTGAAGAAACTCCGTCCTGATAGCCCGCTGATGTGCTCCGAATTCTGGAGCGGCTGGTTCGACAAGTGGGGAGCCAACCACGAAACCCGTCCGGCTGCCGACATGATTGCCGGCATTGACGAGATGTTGTCCAAAGGCATCTCCTTCAGCCTCTACATGACCCACGGAGGGACCAACTGGGGACACTGGGCAGGAGCCAACTCACCCGGATTCGCCCCCGACGTAACCTCTTACGACTACGACGCCCCATCAGCGAATCGGGACAGACCACTCCCAAATACTGGGAATTGCGAAAAGCATTGTCCAAATACATGAACGGCGAGAAGCAGGCTAAAGTTCCCGCTTTAATCAAGCCCATCCGTATTCCGTCTTTCCAATTTACAGAGATGGCTCCTTTGTTCGACAATCTTCCTGCTGCCAAGAAAGACTGCAATATCCGTACCATGGAGGAATATAACCAGGGATTCGGAAGTATTCTCTACCGCACCACACTGCCCGAGATGAAAACCCCGTCCCTGCTCACTGTGAACGATGCGCACGATTATGCCCAAGTTTTCCTAGATGGCAAATACATCGGCAAACTGGACCGCCGCAACGGTGAAAAGCAACTGGAATTCCCCGCCTGCCCCAAAGGTGCACGCCTCGACATTCTGGTAGAAGCCATGGGCCGCATCAACTTTGGACGTGCCATCAAGGACTTCAAGGGTATCACCCAAAGCGTAGAACTTACCGTAGACATCGACGGCCGTCCTTTCACCTGCAACCTGAAGGATTGGGAAGTCTATAATCTCGAAGATACATACGATTTCTATAAGAACATGAAGTTCCAGCCCATCGGCTCACTGAAAGATGAGTTAGGACAACGCATTCCGGGTTGCTACCGTGCCACCTTTAAGGTGAACAAGCCCAGCGACACATTCCTAAACTTCGAGACTTGGGGCAAGGGACTTGTCTACGTCAACGGGCACGCCATGGGACGCATTTGGGAAATCGGCCCGCAACAGACCCTCTACATCCCGGGATGCTGGTTGAAGAAAGGCGAGAATGAAGTGATTGTCTTCGACATCATCGGTCCCAAAGAAGTTAAGTCCGAAGGACTGAGCGAGCCATTGCTGGACCAACTACTCGTTACCAAACCGCTGACACACCGCAATGAGGGTGAAAATCTCGACTTGTCCGGTGAGCAGCCCGTCCTCTCCGGCAGCTTCAATCCCGGCAACGGTTGGCAGGAGCGCAAATTCGACCAACCCGTCACCGGACGTTATGTCTGCCTGGAAGCCTTGAGTGCACAAGATGGAAAAGACCTGGCTTGCATTGCCGAAATGTATCTGCTGGATGAGAATGGGGAACGTCTGTCACGCGAACCCTGGATTGTCAATTATGCCGACAGCGAAGACGTATCCCACGTCAACTGTTCTGCGGACAAAATCTTCGACCTCCAGGAATCAACCTATTGGAGCACAACAAAAGACACTCCATACCCGCATTCTGTCGTGATTGACTTGGGTAGTACCCGCACCCTGACCGGCATACAATATCTACCCAGAATGGAAAGCGAGGTACCGGGTGGAATCAAAGACTTCAAGGTTTACGTAAAATCCAAGGCTTTCAACTATTAAGTCGGACTTACATACGCTAATAGATTATTTAGACATGGATTACACGAAAAATCAATCAAACAGATTTTCCGTACAATTCATCGTCTACCACAGCCGGCATTGCCTTCGTACTGCGCAAATGCACAAAATGGGTACGCTTGGCAAACTTCCTTGCCAGTTCATGGGTATCATTCTGTTCCCGGTACCCAATGAACCGACATAAAAAGTCAGGCCATTATGAGGATTGTCCACTGCCCTCAATATCGAGGTAATATCCGCCTCGTCTGTCACAATACGCGACCCCCAATACCTGAAAAGGAGGGTCATTAGGGTGTATCACATATTCATCCCATATTCTTCGCACACCTGCATGATGACAGACAAGAAATAACGCATATTTCGCGTAAAACCTCCCAGTCTATCCCTTTGTATAGCGCCAGCAAACGCTTGAATAGGAAATGTCTCATCTTCCTAGGAAATGTTGCAAGTCCGTGCGAATCCAGTCAATCACCGGCATTAGGTTGTAACATACCGTCTGGATGCCTGCCTTGCCGAGATTGGCAAAGAGTTATCTTGTCCTTCTTGCCAAACCACCTTTTGCAAAAGTAAGAAAGAATATGGAAACTGTCCATTCTGAATAGATAGATTTGTTTATTCGCAATGAAAACAATATCTTAGCATCTCATTACAAAAATAACTCTTATGCAAAACATTATAAACGGACGTTGCGGCTGGTGCGGAACCGACGAGCTGTATGTGAAATACCACGATGAAGAGTGGGGAAAACCGGTAACAGACGACAAAACACTATTCGAGTTCCTTGTATTGGAAAGTGCCCAGGCCGGACTGAGCTGGATAACCATCCTCAAAAAGCGGGAAGGCTACCGCAAAGCCTTTTGCAATTTCGATGCCTCACAAGTGGCGCAAATGACTGACGAAGACGTGGAACGGCTGATGCATTTTGACGGCATCGTGAAAAAACCGTCTGAAAATTAAGTCGACCATCACCAATGCACGGCTGTTTCTTGCCATACAGAAAGAATTCGGCAGCTTTTACAACTACACGTTATCCTTCTTTCCCGATCGGACACCGATTATCAACCACTTCCAGTCATTGAGTGAGATTCCGGTATCGTCTCCCGAATCAGATACCATGAGCAAAGACATGAAAAAAACCGGGGATTCAAGTTCTTCGGCTCTACCATCTGCTATGCCCATCTGCAAGCTTCGGGATTTATCAACGATCATCTGACAGATTGCATTTGCCGGAAAAAGGTAAGTTGTATCATGATATAAACGAAGAAATATACAAAAGCAAACAAAGCATCAATAGCAAAGCGGTCGCCTTTCCAATGGGGAGGGCGACCGCTGCTGTGTTATGAAACCAGTGGTTTAGTACGCAGTAAATGTTATTCTATTCCGATGCTGTGGCGCACGGGAGAAAGGATGAACGTAAACTCATAATCAGCGTATGGCACCAGGTACTCCGGACGCGCAATACGTCCCCAGCTGTCCTCACAACCCAGACCAGCTTGTACCTTGTCGATACAGAGATTAGTCAAATCAGCCTCTTCCACTTCTTGCGAGTGTCCCTGCTGCTTGTCCAAACCCTCGTCCAAAGACTCGATGGTATAGTGCAAGGCCGATGCGGAGAAGGGGGCTTCGGCCACAATCTTAATGCCATTGCCAGACTGATTCAACATCTTCCACCAGCGGATATCGGTCTTTGTTCCGTTTTCCTGCGGACGGATATAAGGATAGAACTGCTCTGTCACGCTCTGGCGATAGATGCCTAAATCTGTGCAATGGTTACGGTCGCTATAGTTCTCAACCGGACCGCGTCCGTAGTATTCGACTGTTTCGAAACTGCGGGGCATGGGCATCTGCAAACCGAAACGGAACATGTTCGAAACTTTGGCGTTTTTGTCGGCTATCAGCTTCTGGGTTATCTTGATGGCACCGGCATTGTTGATGACATACGTCAAGGCCAGCTTAGCGGAAACACCTGGCATATCGTAAGCTGATTCTACTATGACCTGATTGTTCTCCGTACGCTGGTTGAAAGAAGTCAACTTGATTTCCGGATTCTTCCAAACGATGTACTTGCGTTGCAGGCCCGCACCGAAATCATTGTCGGTCGGAGCACGCCAGAAGTTGGGCGTCAAGGCCTCACCGTCCTTAATCATATTCTGTCCGTTCACTTCGTACTTGGTCAGGTAACCGTTGTGCTTGTTGATTTCTACCCGGAACGCATCACCTGAAACGATGAGATACTTCCAATCGTTATCCTGCACTTGGGGAGCCACCACCTCTACATTGCTCTGCACGCAGTTCTTCAGTTCCATGGAAGGAGCCTTGTAGGGATTGAGTGCCAGCTGGTCCTTGGCCACCACATGGCCGGCGGGAAGCAGACCCTCGCGGTTCTTCAGCTTATAGGAAACGTTCAGCAGCCATTCGGTACATTGGCAGGTCTTGCCCAAATCCAGTTTAATCTTGGCTGTCTGCCGAGGAGCTATATTCAGATTATCCACGCGACCGGTACGAATTGCCTTGCCGCCTTTCAGCACCTCCCACTCCATGTAATAGGCAGAGAGGTCGCGGAAAAAGTACTCGTTGAACACATTGATTTCACCGTTCTCCAAGTCGGCCGGAGTAGTCCAGATGTCCTGATAGATACGCCCCACTTCGTACATGTGAGGATTGGGCACACGGTCGGGGCTGATAAGACCGTTATCGCAGAAGTTCACATCACTGGCATCGAAGCGGTTGAAGTCGCCGCCGTAGGCATAAATCATCTTGCCGTTCTTGCCCGTCCAACGGGGAGACTGGTCAACGAAATCCCAGATAAAGCCGCCTTGGTATTTGGGATACTTGCGAACCAAATCCCAATACTCCTTGAAGCCTCCTTCAGAATTGCCCATGGCGTGAGCGTATTCGCACTGAATGAGAGGTTTCGTCATGGAGGCATCCTCACAATACTTCCGGCAGCCCTCATAACCATAGTACATAGGGCAGTAAATGTCAGTCTTGCCTGTCTTACCGGCTTGCTCGTACTGGCAGGCACGGCTGGGGTCTTCGGCTTTCACCCAATCGTAGGCGGCCTCGAAGTTAGGACCATAGCCGGCTTCGTTGCCGAGCGACCAGAAGATGATGCTGGGATGGTTGAAACTGCGCTGCACGTTGCGCTGGTTGCGTTCCAAGTGCGCTTTTCTATAATCATCACGCTTGGCAAGGGTCTGCTCGCCGTAGCCCATGCCGTGAGACTCGATATTCGCCTCTGCCACTACATAGATACCGTACTGGTCGCAAAGGTCATACCAAAGATTGTTGTCGGGATAATGGCAGGTGCGCACGGCGTTCAAGTTGAACTGCTTCATCACCTGGATGTCCTGCAGCATACGTTCGCGAGAGATGACATAACCGCCGTCCGGGTCCATCTCATGACGGTTGGCGCCCTTGAAGAGGACGGGTTGGCCGTTGACAAGTATCTGTTCTCCCTTCAGTTCTATCTTGCGGAAACCTACCTTTACGGGAATCACTTCACTGCTGCCTTGCAGGGTGGCACGCAGGGTATACAAGTAGGGTGTTTCTGCCGTCCATTTATGAGGATTCTCCACATTTATCAGGGCAGTGCCACTGCCTTTGGCAGCAGCTGTAGCCACCTGCTTTCCGGCAGCGTCCAGCAGTTCAAGGCTGACGTTACCGCCACCCTTCACATCGAGCTGCACTCTCAAGGAACCGTTGCGGTAGTCGGCATCCAGGTCGGGAGTGACGCGGATATCCTGGATGCGTTTCTTGTCGCGGGCATAGAGATAGCAATCACGCCCTACACCGCTGTAGCGGAAGAAGTCCTGGTCTTCGAGATAGGTACCGTCGCACCAGCGGAATACCTGGAAGGCAATCAGATTCTTCTGGCCGGGCTTCAAGTAAGGGGTCAAGTCGAATTCGGCTTCGAGCTTGCTGTCTTCACTATAACCTACATAACGGCCGTTCACCCACAGATACATATTGGAGGTGACAGAGCCGAAATGGGCGATGATGTCCTTATTCTTCCAGTCGGCGGGCACGGTAATCTCACGGCGGTAAGAACCTACATGATTGTTCTCGACGGGCACCTGCGGCGGGTTGTTCTGGAACTGGTTGCGCCAGGCGTAGCCAATATTCACATAGATAGGATCGCCAAAGCCGTTCAGTTCCCACACGCCGGGGACGGGGATGTCGTTCCAACCTTTGTCATTGTAGCCCACACGCCAGAAGTCGGTAGGGCGAGCATCGGCATCCTTCACCCAGAAGAACTTCCAGATGCCGTTCAGTGTCATGAAACGGGACGATTGTTCTTTCAAGCCCCGGGTGGCGACATCGGCCGACTCGTAGGCGAAGTAGTTGGTGTGCATGGGGGCACGGTTCACGGCGTTGACCTCAGGGTCGAGCCATTCTTTGAAAGACTGTGCGCTGGCAGACAAGGCCAAGGCTGCAAACAGTCCGGTAATAAGATGTTTCTTCATGATGATTAGTTTAAAAATAGTAATAACAGCATAGGGAATGCTCCGAATGCTGTTACAAAAATAAGGCGAATCGGGCTATTTCAAGAGGAGAATCGGCCCAAAAAGGATGAATATTTGCTCACGGAAGCAATTTTCCACGGCTCATGCCCCGGAAAGGGGAGGGAAAACTAACTGTATGCCATCTCCCTCCACCTTTCGGAAAGGGATGTCAATGCAGGCGGTAGACGCTGAATGAACGGGGCTGCAGCTCCAAGTCGAGGGATTGCGCGCCGACTTGCACCGGGCGGATACGGGGAACGAGAGCTTCTTGTTCCAAGGTATTCACCGTACGCCAGTCACAGTTCTGCAGATACGTGCACGAACCGCCGATGAGTTGGCGTTTCCTCAAACCGTTGAAGTTAACTTGCACTTGGGCCGGGGTACTGCCTGCGTTGACCAGCTTCAGAATAATTTCTCCCGTAGGGGCATCAAGGGAGGCCGTAGCATAGAGGCTGTCTTGCCCAGCCACCGGCTTGCCGTCCATCTGCAGACGGAGAACGTCGGTACCGGCATTCATTCCATACATCTGCTGGACGTAATAGTTCGGGGTGCGCATCATGCGGAGGTTGTCGAACCAGATAAGGTCCGGATTCCACTGCCAGGCATCCACATGGGCAAAGAGCGGGGCGTAGGTGGCAAGGTGCACCACGTCGGCGTTGCGCTCCAGCCCGGTCATGAAGGCTGCTTCGGAGAGGGCGGCAAGGAAATTGTTGGTCTTGCCCGTGGGGTGGTCGTGGGAGGCATACTCGCCGGCAAAGACTTTGGGGCCGCGGCGGTCGTAGCTGTCATAGCGGGCGGCATTGGCAAAGAACCAGTCGGGGGCCATGTAGTAGTGCTCGTCCACCAGGTCCACACCGATGCGTTTCATCTCGGGCCAGAGGTAGTCGAACTTGTCACCATCGGCGTTGGGGCCGGAGGAGCCAACAATCTTGATGTCGGGATAGTGGGCGCGGATGGCTTTGGTAAAGACTTCCAGACGCTCGGTATAGACCTTATCCCACTGTTCGTTACCGATGCCAATCATTTTGAGGTGGAACGGCTCCGGATGTCCCATCTCGGCACGCAGCTTTCCCCAGGTGGAAGTAGCGGGGCCATTGGCGAATTCGATAAGGTCGAGGGCATCCTGCACGTAGAGGTCGAGCTCGTCGAGGGGCACCACTTCGTTGCTCTCGTACTGGCAGGAGAGGCCGCAACTGAGAACGGGAAGCGGTTCGGCTCCGAGATCCTCACTCAGCAGGAAGTATTCGTAGTAGCCCAGACCCAGACTTTGGAAATAGTCGGGGAAAGCCTTGTGCTTGAAGGTGTAGTTCCAGCGGTTCTCATTCAGCGGACGGTTCTCCACCGGGCCCACGGAGTTCTTCCACTGGTAGCGGGTGGCAAGGGTGTTGCCCTCGATGATGCAGCCGCCGGGGAAGCGGAAGACGCCGGGGTTGAGGTCATAGAGCGCTTGGGCGAGGTCGGCACGCAGACCGTTCTCTCGGTTCTTCCAGGTCTTGACGGGGAAGAGCGAGATGTGGTCCATGTCCACCGTACCCTCCGTCAGCAACACCACGCGCAGACGCGAGTGGGCATCGGTGAAAGGGGGGAGCGGAGGAGGACGGTCTGCTTCTGCCAGCTGTTGCCGCTGATTTCGATTTCCTTGGTCAACAGATTCTCGCCGCGGGAGTTCAGCAACTCAACGGAGAGCTTCATGGGGCGAGCATCGGGAGTGCGGGCATAGGCAGTGAAACGGTATTCCTCGCCTTGCTTGAGGCCGATGCCACGGAAACCTTCGTTGTCGAGCCCGGCACGCAGCCGACGGCCGTCGTTGACGATGCGCACGTAGTGGGGATTGCGGTCGAAGCAGGGCTCGGCGTCCTGCACCGTGACGTTGCCAAAGGGTACCCAGCCAACGAAGGGCTGCGGGAACTCGAAGGAGCGGTTCTTCACCAGTTCAGCGTAGAGTCCGCCGTCGGCACCGAAGTTGATGTCTTCGAAGAAGATGCCGTACATCGTGGGCTGTATCTTGGCTGTCGGCCGGGATACGTTAACGGTCATTACATGTTGTGCCTGCGCACCCAAGGCGCAAGACAATAAAAGGGTGGTAATCAGTTGTTTCATATAAGTAATGTCAAATGTTATAGTAATACGGAAACAGTTTACAAAAATAATAAAATCTTTAGATACAGATACATAGTTTATTCCTGCAGTTCTGCCGAAGCGGCTCCCACTTCTATCGGCAGCCACACTTCCATCCGGCCTTCACCACGATGCGCCCAAGCATAATAAGGAATCAACGTCAACTTCACATCCTTCGCGGCAAGGCGGCCCGTGGCGTCATAGCTCAAGGCTTGCGCACGGGTGGTAATTTCGTTGATACCGCCCAGCAGGTCGGGGTGCTCCACCACTTGGAACTTCGGATGCCGGTTCAGCAGCAGGGTGGAGATATCGAAATCATTGTCCGGCCACTCGGCGCAATACACCAGCGGACCACACTCTATGGCCACACGGCCACGGTCGGCGGCAACCTTGTCATTGGCCTTCACCACACGCGGCTGCATATCAAAATGAATTTCCACTACATCTCCTTTCTCCAGCGGCGGTCGATGCTGAGGTAACCCTTCTGCAGTGCTCCCTTCACCTCCTGACCGTTGACAGACACGCGGTAGGCAAGCTCCTCTCCGTCGGCATACGAATACAAGCCACCCAGTAGCACACTTCCGCGTACCCAGCCCGGAATACGGACATTCATGACGAACGGCTGGTTGCCCTTTGCCACTGTCAAGCGGATATCACCGTTCCAGGGATAAGAGGTTTCCTGCTCCAGCACCACATTCTTCCCGTTCACCTTCAGCTTGGCCCGGTTGGAGAGGAACAGATTGACATACACCTTGTCATCCTTCACCGCATAGACATAGCCCGGCAGCGAAGGGATGAAGCGGCTGATGTTGCTGGGGCAGCAGGCGCAACCGAACCACGGCTGGCGCGTAATCGTGTGGTCGGCATTGAAACGGTACTTCCCGTCGCAAGCCAGCGGATTGGGATAGAAGAACCGTCCGCCATCCAGCGAAACACCGGAAATCAGACCGTTGTAGAGCGTACGTTCCAGCACGTCAAAGTATTTGGCATCACCGTGCAGCAGGAACAGACGGTAGTTGGTATAAACATTGCCGATGGCGGCGCACGTCTCGTTATAGGGCCGTCAGGTTGGGCAGTTCATAGTTGTCGCCGAAGGCTTCACCCTCATGGCGCGCACCGATGCCACCGGTAATGTATATCTTCTTGCCCACAATGTTCTCCCAAATGCGATCGATGGCACGGACATAAGAGCTGTCGCCCGTGATAGCGGCCACGTCAGCCATGCCCGAGTACATGTAGCCTGCGCGCACGGCATGTCCCACAGCCTCATCCTGCTCCAGCACGGGCTTGTGCGACTGCAAATAGATATCCTTGCGCGCCGTAGTACCGCGTGCATCGAGGAAGAACTTGGCCTGGTCGAGGTATTTCTTATCGCCCGTCACCATATAGAGGCGCACCAATGCCATTTCAGCAATCTGGTGTCCGGGAATCACACGCTTCTGTCCGGGACCTTCGCCGATATTCTTGCATACACAATCGGCATAACGGATGGCTATATCCAGAAAATTCCGCTTGCCAGTAGCTTGGTAATAGGCCACAGCCCCTTCCACCATGTGTCCCAGATTATAGAACTCGTGGCTCAGATTCTCCACCTCCGACCAGCGCTCCGGCCCCGACCAGTTGTGCGGATGTTTCGGGTTCATCGTGCGGGCCGTATAGAGGTATCCGTCCGGCTCTTGGGCAGCGGCAACGATGACGAGCACGCTGTCGATATATTTTTCCAGTTTCTTGTCCGGGTAAGTCTGCAAGGAATAGCTTGCCCCTTCAATCGTCTTATAGACATCCGTATCATCGAAGGAAAAGCCCTCCACCTTATATTCGTCACTGGGATGAGCCGCTTTCACAAAGTTCTCATAGCGTCCCGTCTCCTCGCATTTGCCGAAAGCCAGCGGAATGGTTACCTCACGGTTTGCCTTCAAGCGTTGTCCCCAGAAACTGTCGGTCACCTTGACCGAAGTGAAAGGCACCGGGTCGATGGGATAACCCGAATGCAAAGACTGCTGCTTTTGTGCCGATGCATTGCCGGCTATGGCTGCAACAAATGCCAATGTCAATAATTGCTTCATATCTTTTAAGGTATTGAGTTATTATGTTTTCAGGCACGGAATTACACGGATTTTTTAATTTCAACACAGAGCCACAAAAGCACAGAATTTCTAATCTCTAATCCTTAATCCTTTATCCTTACTTTCCCTAATAGTCCTGATTGTGAATCATCCAACCCGGGTCCACGTAATAGTGTTCGTCTACCATGGGCACACCCAGTTCCTCCTCCCCACACGGTGCGGCGCGCATCGCCATTGGCATACTCTATCAGATCCAGCCCCCAGGGACCGAAGTCGGAGTTGACAAAGGAGTTGCCGTCTGCCACACTGAACCATCGGTTGCCATCGGGACTCCAGGCTAGTTTCAAACCGCCACTGCCGTCGGCATGGGAGTAGGAAAAGAGGTAGACTGAATCGGGTTCATTCGCCACTCCGTTCATCACAGCCCACAAAGGAACAGTCAGTGTCAAGAACAGACACAAGGACAATAATTTCAAGAATCTATTCATGGTATTAAGTAGGTATTAATCATTTACATTTAGTTCGATAGTCACAATCAGCCGTATTCTGAATGCCATTCAGTCGTATAGTGAATAGGGTTCAGTCGTATAGTGAATGCCATTCAGTATACGGCTGAATTAGGCCAATTATAGACACTTGATAATCAATATTTAAAAAATAAGTAATCCGTCATAATATATCATTACAAAACAAGGGTTGCTCCATGCCTTCTTTATTTCACGATTACCGCCCCTCCCTGCGGCCGAACCGTGAGTTGCAGAGAACCATCAGTCTTTATCTTCTGCAGCTTTAATTGAGGCTGCATCTTCTTGTCATCACTATACAGAGATACCTCTTGTCCTGCCAGCATAAGAAGGTCAAGTTTCAGTTTCAGAGGTTCCGTCGTTGCATTGACAGCGGCTATGTACCACGTGTTGCCATGACAACGGGCAAGAACAATATGTCTCCCTGGATAGCCGTCAATGAAACGGGTCTCGTCCCAAGTAGTGGGCACTTGTTTCATAAAGTCGAGGCAGATTTGCGGAGCATCCGTCAGGTTATTGGGCGCCAAAGCAAAGTTCTGAATGGGGTTTTGTATAGAAAGTCTTGCCATCCTCGCAACGGAAGATATGCGGGGTCGCGGACTCCCCCGGGTGGAGCTGATGACTTTCGAATCGATTACCGGTTCATTATCATTTAATGCCCAGTAGGTATAACCGTCCATGCTTACAGCATAGCGGACAGCTTCTTCATCGCCACTATTCCCAGTGAAATAAGCTACATAATCTTTTTGGGGAAAGGATTTTTGCCAGGAATATCCCGGAAGTGCAAACAACGACAATAGCATTGCCGCCAAAAGCATCCGGAAAGTGTTTTTCATCCGTACAATCATAATCTTTTTATATTAAACCTTTTAACGGGTGTAAAATTAACACTATATACATTATAATACAAAGAGAGGTTGTGTCAAAATGCTGACACAGCCTTTTTTTAATGCGCAAAGCCCAGACTTTCTCAAGCCCGGGCTTTGTTATTACCCAAAGTTTTTCGTATCTTTAGGCATAAAGTTTTTCGTTATGGCAAAGTTACATTTTCGTCCTTACATTCCCAACCAAACCGTTCTTTTTCCACAAAGAATTGATGAAAACATAGCTGCGAACGACCCGGTCCG
>ENA-OQBL01000747-OQBL01000747.1-human-gut-metagenome-genome-assembly--contig:-NODE-747-length-15460-cov-2.164286_pt1 | contig 15460 bp, 25 predicted proteins | sample MGYA00242747_ERZ504553 | MGnify/ENA primary metagenome ERZ504553 (study PRJEB26092, sample SAMD00036240) | human gut metagenome | host: Homo sapiens | study: EMG produced TPA metagenomics assembly of...
GCGTAGACGGACCGGAGTTGATGGACATCTTGTTAATTTGACGAGGCGATGGAACGTCAGAGGAATTTATAAGACTCAGGAAGGCAGAGCGATGCTGCGCTTGAAAGAGGGCGATACTCATCACGGCGGATGCGGACAGTGCGGAGGTGACAAATAATGGAAGCAAAGAGAGATATGATGAAAAGGTGCCGGTCAGAGAGCAGGATCCGAAGGTACGTGCGACTAATTTTAAAGAGGTATGCCTCGGCTATAATATGGAAGAAGCAGTTGCGGAGTCTGAGAGATGTCTGAACTGTAAAAATGCAAAATGTATCGCTGGATGCCCGGTTTCCATCAATATTCCGGCGTTTATCCAGGAAGTAAAAGCGGGAAATATTGAGGAGGCAGCGAAAGTCATCGCACTTTCTTCGGCACTTCCGGCAGTCTGTGGACGTGTCTGCCCACAGGAATCCCAGTGTGAGGGACAGTGTGTGCGCGGTATCAAGGGCGAGGCGGTTTCCATTGGTAAACTTGAGCGCTTCGTGGCAGACTGGTCCCGTGAGCATGGTTTTGTACCGGCAGCGCCGGAGAAGACAAACGGAAAGAAAGTAGCAGTCATCGGCTCCGGTCCTGCAGGTCTGACCTGTGCAGGCGATCTGGCAAAGCTTGGCTACGATGTGACCATTTTTGAAGCACTGCATCGTGCCGGTGGTGTGTTAAGCTACGGTATTCCGGAGTTCCGTCTTCCAAAGGACAAGGTTGTAGCAGCCGAGGTAGAAAACGTAAAAGCACTCGGTGTGGATATCGAGACCAACGTTGTCATCGGTAAATCCGTAAAGATCGATGAGCTGATGGAAAAGGAAGGCTTTGAGGCTGTATTTATCGGTTCCGGAGCAGGACTTCCACGTTTCATGGGAATCCCTGGCGAGCAGGCAAACGGAGTATTCTCTGCAAACGAATTCCTGACAAGAAACAACCTCATGAAAGCATTTGAGGAAGGATATGAAACCCCGATTTCCCATGGAAAGAAAGTTGTCGTTGTCGGTGGTGGTAATGTAGCCATGGATGCTGCAAGAACCGCACTCCGTCTCGGCGCAGAGGTACATATTGTATACCGTCGTGGTGAGGAAGAACTTCCGGCACGTAAGGAAGAAGTACATCACGCAAAAGAAGAGGGAATCATTTTTGATCTGTTGCAGAATCCGACGGAAATTCTTGTCGATGAGAATGGCTGGGTAAAGGGTGTGCGCATCATCAAGATGGAACTCGGTGAGCCGGATGCGTCCGGAAGAAGAAGTCCGGTGGAGATTCCTGGTTCTGAGTATGAGATGGATTGTGATACCGTGATCATGTCACTCGGTACCTCTCCAAACCCACTCATTTCTTTTACCACCAAGGGGCTTGAGACAAACCGCCGCAAGTGTATCGTTGCAACCGAAGATACCGGTGCAACAAGCAAAGACGGTGTTTATGCAGGTGGAGATGCCGTAACAGGTGCCGCTACCGTTATCCTTGCAATGGGAGCAGGTAAGGCAGCTGCAAAGGGTATTGATGAGTACCTTTCCGGAAAGAACAATTAGACAATAACGGATAGAACTGATAAAAGTCGAGACGGCTGCCGCGTAATGTGGCAGCCGTTTTTGTATGAAGAAAAATGTCAGATACGAAGAAGCGTTTGACTTTTTCCTCTATGATGTATACAATAATCTGTAGTAAAAAAAGAGGAGAACCCTAGGATGAAGACATTAATAGATCTGATCACCGAGCAGGTGACAAATGCATTTACCGGTCAGGGATATGATGCAAAATACGGGAAAGTTACACTTTCCAATCGTCCGGATCTGTGTGAATACCAGTGTAACGGAGCAATGGCTGCAGCAAAGGAGTACAAGTGTGCACCATTCATGATTTCGGATAAGATTGCGCAGGCGCTGGCAGAAAACGAACTGTTTGAGAGCGTAGAGTCTGTAAAACCGGGATTTATCAATATGAAAGTAAGTCCTGCCTATCTGGCGAAATATGTCAGCGATATGAAAGCAGATGAGGGAAGATTTGGCTGTGACAAAGCGGCACATCCGAAGACCATTATTGTAGATTACGGCGGGGCCAATGTTGCCAAGCCATTGCATGTCGGACATCTGCGCTCTGCTGTCATTGGAGAGAGTATCAAGCGGATCGGCAAATTTATGGGACATCACATGATCGGTGATGTGCATCTGGGAGACTGGGGTCTGCAGATGGGACTGATCATTGTAGAATTAAAAGAGCGTAAGCCGGATCTGGTATACTATGATGAAAGCTATACCGGAGAATATCCGAAAGAGGCGCCGTTTACCATTTCCGAACTGGAGGATATCTATCCGACTGCCAGCAAAAAGAGTAAGGAAGACGAAGCGTTCCGTGAGGCTGCCATGGAGGCAACCAGCCAGCTGCAGGCCGGCAGACGGGGATACCGTGCACTTCTTGCACACATTCTGGATGTTTCCGTGACAGATTTAAAGAAGAACTATGATAATCTGAATGTCTCCTTTGAGCTCTGGAAGGGAGAGTCGGATGCACAGCCGTATATTCCGGATATGGTACAGATGATGAAGGACAAGGGCTTTGCCTATATGAGCGAAGGGGCTCTGGTTGTGGATGTCAAAGAGGATACGGATACAAAAGAGATTCCGCCATGTATCATCTTAAAGTCAGACGGAGCTTCGCTATACAGTACGACAGATCTTGCTACGATTGTGATGCGTATGCAGGATTACAACCCGGATGCCATTATTTACCTGACGGATCAGCGTCAGAGCATGCATTTCGTACAGGTATTCCGCTGTGCAAGAAAGACCGGACTCGTCGGACCGGATGTGGAACTGACCCATATCGGATTCGGTACCATGAACGGAAAAGACGGCAAACCGTTTAAGACAGAGATGGCGGCGTTATGCGTCTGGAATATCTGCTTGATGAGATCAATGAGGAGATGCTCAAAAAGATTACAGAGAACCAGAAAGAAAAGGAAAACCCTCGATATTTCCGAGGAAGAGGCAAAGCAGACTGCAAAAACGGTTGCTCTGGCAGCAGTCAAATACGGAGATCTGTCCAATCAGGCAAGCAAGGACTACTGTTTTGATATTGAGCGTTTTACTTCTTTTGAAGGGAATACAGGACCGTATATTTTATATACGATTGTGCGTATTAAATCCATTTTAAAGAAATACACTGCAAAAAAGTTCGCTGCCGGATGCACCGATTCTTGGGGCACATTCTGCAAGTGAGAAGAACCTGATGCTTGTATTGTCACGTTTCAATGCCATGATGGAAAATGCATATGAGGAGAAAGCACCGCACAAGATCTGTGCATATATTTATGAACTGGCCAATGCATTCAACGGATTTTTATCATGAGACAAAGATTCTTTCCGAGGAAGATTTTAAGGTACAGGCTTCTTATATCGGTCTTTTGGTACTGACCAAAAAATTATTCTTGAGACCTGTATCGATGTGCTTGGTTTTTCCGCACCGGACCGTATGTAAATCGGATGTTCTAAAATCACATATAAAACATATAAATGAGTCATAGGGATTTGTCCTTATGGCTCATTTTTTATGGAAAGAAACATGGAGGAAGTGACAGAATGGAGATTACAGAATATCTTCCGGTAGATTTTCGAACGCAGATGGAAGCAGAAACGTTGTGCGGGGCAGAAGAAATCCGGCTTCGGGTCGGACAACCGCTGGAAAATTTTATATGCGGATGAGAAAGCAAAAAAGAGATTGGGCTGCTCACGGAAGCACATATGCGGGAGGTACTGAATTATCTGAGTGGATATTCCGTGTATGCACTGGAAGAAGAACTGCGACAGGGGTATTTTACGCTGGAGCGGGCACAGGATCGGGGTTTCCGGGCGGGCAAGCTATGAGAAACACGGAACCTCAAGCTGTATGAAGCTGTTAAGCTGTATCAGCGGTTTAAATATCCGTCTGGCTCACGTAAAAAAAGGGGTGTGCATCGGTACTGATTCCATGGCTGTATTGCGGAGAGAACGTATATCATACGTTTTTCTTTGCACCGCCGGGGGTCGGAAAAACAACATATTTAAGGGATTGTATCCGGCTGCTTTCGAAAGGAAATCACCTGCGTGCCGGGAAAAAGGTCGGGGTAGTCGATGAACGGTCGGAAATTGCCGCGTGTTACCGGGGAATTCCGCAAAACGATCTGGGTCCCCGCACGGATGTGCTGGACAATTGTCCGAAGGAACATGGAATCCATATGCTGCTTCGTTCCATGTCCCCGCAGATCATTGCAGTGGACGAACTGGGACTTCCGGAGGACTTTGCTGCGGTGGCAGACTGTGCCCGATGCGGGGTATCGATCCTTGGAACCATACATGCCGGCAGTGTCTTAGAGGTTTTGCACCGCCTGCAGATGGGTGGACTGGATCTGATCCGCTCACAGATGCGGCTCATTGGTCTGCAGAGAAAACCGGACGGGCGCCGGATTCTCACCGTATATGAGGGAGGAGGAAATCCATTGTGGCAAGGATTTTCGGAACCGTCCTGATACTGGCAGGGTGTGCCGGATTTTTGTACAAATGGGCAGAGGGGGAAAAAGCCAGACAGCGGATGGCGGGGGAATGGATACGCCTGTTTGTGCGCTGGGGATATGCACTGGAACAGGAACACGTGCGGTTGTACGATTTTTTGTCTTTTTATGAAACGGCAGATGCATCCATGCAGGCATTTCTGGATGAGGTCTGTGTATGTATGCGCAACCATCAGAATCCAAGCGGGCAGAAAATCTGGCAGGATTGTCTGCAGAAGCACAAAAGAGAACTGCAGATCGGGCAGGAGGGCTGGGAAATCCTTACGTCTGCCGCGGGAGCATTTTATGGCGAAAGCAGTGCAGAGAATCTGCGATGCAATGAAATCTGCAGAAAACGGATGGAAAAATTTCTGGCAGAGTCACGATTGGAATTTTTAAAAAAATCAGCGGGTGTATCTGCCTGTTGGGATGCTGACCGGCGTGGTTATGATCATTCTTCTGGTGTAAAGGCGTAGGAAGGGAACCTTGAGTGTATGAGTGTAACAATTATTTTTAAAATTGCAGCGCTGGAATTGTTGTGGCAGTACTCAGCCAGATTCTCAAGCATAGTGGAAGGGAGGAACAGGCATTTCTGCTGAGCCTGGCAGGTCTGATAATAGTGTTGTTCTGGATCGTGCCTTGTATCAGTGAACTGTTTACAACGATGGAAACCCTGTTTCGTATGTGATGTCTATGATAAAGATAGGAATGATCGGAATTGCTGCGGTTTTTTCTGGCTCTTTTGCTGAAAAAATGAAAAGGGAGAGCTGGCGTTGCTTGTGGGAATTGCAGCATCGGTTTTGATTTTCGGATATACACTGTCAAGAATTTCGTTTATCCTGGATTTTTTACGGGAACTGATGGACACGCTTCCGGTAGATCCGGCACTTTTGAAAGCACTGTTAAAGATGCTTGGAATTACATATGTTGCCGATTTTTCCGCATCGGTCTGCCGGGAAGCGGGATATGGATCTGTCGCAGGACAGATTGAACTGTTTGCAAAATTATCGATCGTTGCTTTGTCCATTCCGGAATTGTGGGTTTTGTTGCGGCTGATCGAACAGATGACCGGGGGGTAGAAATGAAAAAAAGTTGCTAAAATTTTGTTCTGGTCTGTTTTGTTCGTATGGATGATTTTTTTGACAGCCGCAAAATGTGATGGCGGCCGAGGCGGATGAGATCATAAAGAACTTGATTTTACGGATATCAATGCACAGACGCAGGATCTGCCGGAAAAGATGGATTTTGAAAAAATTGGATGAATAAACTGGTGACGGAAGGAACCAACGGACTGGATGCGGGAATGATCTGTGAATATATTGCAGATTTATTTTTTTTGATGAAATCACGGCTGCAAAGCCAATGTTTTTGCAGATGTTTGCCATAGGACTTTTATTTGCGCTGTACGGAAAAAGTGATGATGACGCGACAGGGGTATGTTTCGCAGATGAGCTTTTTTATTGTTTATCTTGGGGTGGTTCTGTTGTTGCTGCAATCATTTGCCCTGATCTCAGAGGTGGTAGATCAGGGGATTGACCGTCTGGTGGCATTTATGACCGCATTTGTGCCTTTGTATGCGGCAACGCTGTTTTGCTCCGGCAATGCGGCATCTGCGGGTTCCTTTTATCAGCTGGCATTCGGACTGATGTATCTGCTGGAACTGGGAATGAAATTTATTTTCTGCCGGGGTTCATGTGTTTGTGCTGCTTCTTCTGATGGATAACCTGTTTGAGGAAACAAAACTTGGAAAGATGGCGCAGCTGTTCGAAGACGGAATACGATTGGTCTTAAAAGGCGGGCTGACTGCCGTTATGGGAATCGGTGTTGTACAGTCTCTGATTGTACCTGCAAGAGACAGGCTTTCCACAAACAGTATTTTTAACAGTATATCCGCGGTTCCCGGAGTAGGAAATACCTTCGGTTCCGCAGCAGAGATCCTGCTCGGAAGCGGAATCCTCATAAAAAACAGCATTGGCGCGGCTGCCCTTATCCTTCTTCTTGTAATCGGGATGACACCGCTGCTGAAATCTTTCTGTTTTTCTGTGATGTACCGCCTGACCGCTGCATTTTTGGCACCGGTCGCAGACAGCCGGATTGCGCAGTGTGTGCAGGCCGCTGCCAGGGGATGCGCGCTTTTTTGTACCATACAGCTGGATGCGCTGCTTTTATTTTTTATTACCACATCCATAATCAGTGTTTCCACCAGTTTCATCTATTGAGGAGGGAGGAGAACATGGAAGTTGTACTTACATTTGTGAAAAATTATTTCGTGCTGATGCTGATTTTTTATCTGTTGTCATATCTGACACCAAAGGAAACCTATCAGAAATATTTTCATTTTTTTTGTCAGCGTGCTCGTGATCACCGTTGCTGGCACAGCCGCTTTTTGGTCTATGTGGGAGGAATGAAAAAAGAAGAGGCAGGCAGCAGCTGCATGAGATTGTCGAGCAGATGGAAAGCATAGAATATCAGGAGAAGGGAGAGAATATTTTTGAACAGTATCTTGGGAAAGTGGATCAAAAAGAGGAATAAATTGGATTTCGTTGTACTGATTCTGCTTGGGGTGATGGTAATGATCGTTGCGATGCCGACGGGGGCAAAACAAAGCCAGAAAGAAACACAGACGCAGGAACAAAAGGAGCAGCAGCTGCAGACGGAAGATTCCTATAAAGAGCAGCTGCAGCAGCAGCTGAAGGAGCTGCTTGAACACATGGACGGGGTGGGAAAAAACCCGTGTAATGCTGACATTTTCCGATGAGGGAACCGACCAGCTGGATAAAAATGTGACAAAAGATGGAAACAAAAAGGAAGAGACAACGGTGGTGTACGATACCGGTGATACCAGACAGCCCTATGTGATCTGCAGGGCAGATGCCGAAAATTGAAGGGGTTGTGGTTGTGGCACAGGGGGAGGAAATGCAAAGACCGTTACAGAAATTTCCAACGCGGTAATGTCATTATTTCCGGTGGAAGCGCATAAGGTAGTAGTAGTTAAAATGTCGGTACAGGAGGAATAGACGTGAAAAAAAGAGTGCATAAAAATCAGATTGTTATTACAACGCTGGCGGTGCTGATTGCGGTGGCCGGTTATGTTACTTATGACAAAAAGGGCGCTGATATCAAAGATGCCGAGACGGTAGCTAATATGAATCAGGGTGCCGTAAGTGACCAGGCGGATAAAGATTATGAAACCGGGGAGGATCTGGATATCACAAGCAGCAAGGAAGATCTGGCGAATGCATCGACGGAAGATGTGGAAAATCCGGGAGAGACGGTACTTACCTCTGTGACAAGTGGGGATTCCGACTATGCGGCAAAAGTGAAACTTAACCGGGAACAGGTGCGTTCCAAAAATAAAGAAACCCTGCAGGCAATCATTGACAATGATTCTTTGGATGAGTCCAAAAAGAAAGATGCGGTCAATGAAATGATTACACTGACGGATATTGCGGAGAAAGAGTCCAATGCAGAAATGATGCTGGAGGCAAAAGGGTTTACGGATGTGGTTGTCAGTATGAATGATGACGGCTGTGATGTGGTTCTTAATATGGGGGAGGCAACCGATGCCAAGCGGGCGCAGGTCGAAGATATTGTAAAACGTAAGACCGGAGTATCCGCAGATAAGATCGTGATCACTCCCATCCAGTAGCACTTGCAAATACATAGTTTTTAGTATAAAATGAGGTACAGTGTGCAATTGGTTTGGAGGATATACTGTGAGTGACTTAAGAAAAGAAATAGAAAAACGGCGTACATTCGCTATCATTTCCCATCCGGATGCAGGTAAGACGACTCTGACGGAGAAGTTCCTGCTTTACGGAGGAGCCATCAATCTTGCCGGTTCCGTAAAAGGAAAGGCAACAGCAAGACATGCGGTGTCTGACTGGATGGAGATCGAGAAGCAGAGAGGTATTTCGGTCACCTCGTCGGTGCTGCAGTTTAACTATGACGGATACTGTATCAATATTCTGGATACCCCGGGACATCAGGATTTCTCGGAGGATACTTACCGTACACTTATGGCGGCGGATTCCGCAGTCATGGTGATTGATGCAAGCAAAGGAGTAGAGGCGCAGACACGTAAGCTGTTTAAGGTATGCGTAATGCGCCATATTCCGATTTTTACATTTATCAATAAGATGGACCGTGATGCAAATGATACGTTTGAGCTTCTTGATGATATTGAAAATGAACTGGGAATCGCAACGTATCCGGTCAACTGGCCGATCGGTTCCGGAAAAGAATTCAAAGGTGTATATGACCGTCATACCAGAAAAGTTATGACATTTGCCGATACATAAAGGGAACAAAGAAGGTTCCGAAAGATTATTGATATCGATGATCCGGCACTGATCGACGAGATTGGTGAGGAGAAAAAATCAAATTTTGGATGACGAAATCGAACTTCTTGACGGTGCCAGTGCGGAATTTGATATGGAACTTGTGACAAAGGGAGAACTTTCCCCGGTATTTTTCGGTTCTGCCCTGACCAATTTTGGTGTGGAAACTTTTCTGCAGCATTTCCTGAAGATGACTTATGCGCCAATGGCTCGGAAATCAGACATCGGAATGATTGATCCGCTTCAGGAAGATTTTTCTGCGTTTGTCTTTAAGATTCAGGCAAATATGAATAAAAATCACCGGGACCGTATTGCGTTTATGCGTATCTGTTCCGGTAAGTTTACGGCGGGCATGGAAGTATTCCATGTGCAGGGAAACAAACAGATCAAGCTTTCCCAGCCGCAGCAGATGATGGCAGACGAGCGTAAAATGGTAGAAGAAGCATATGCGGGAGATATTATTGGTATTTTTGATCCCGGCATTTTCTCTATCGGGGTACACCCTCACGACGGCAAAGGACAAGTTTCAGTTTGAGGGAATCCCGACATTTGCGCCGGAACATTTTGCACGTGTACGTCTGATCGACTCCATGAAGCGCAAGCAATTTGTAAAAGGAGTAACACAGATTGCACAGGAAGGTGCCATCCAGATTTTCCAGGAATACAAAGGCGGTATGGAGGAAATCATAGTAGGAGTAGTTGGTGTGCTGCAGTTTGATGTACTCCGGTTCCGTCTGGAAAACGAGTATAATGTGGAGATCCGTCTGGAGAATCTTCCATATGAACATATCCGCTGGATCGAGAACAAGGATGAAGTGGATGTGGACGCGCTGACTGGTACTTCAGATATGAAGAAAGTTATTGATATGAAGGGAAATCCGCTTCTTTTATTTGTCAATGCATGGAGTGTCGGCATGACACTTGACCGAAACGAAGGACTCGTATTATCCGAGTTCAGTAAGAATTAATCAAAGGAGGAAAGATCATGGGAGTTGTAACAATTACAAAAGAAAACTTTGAAGCAGAAGTAGTCGGTGCAAAGGTGCCGGTCGTGATTGATTTCTGGGCATCCTGGTGTGGCCCTTGTCAGATGCAGTCACCGGTTGTGGATGCAGTTGCAGAATCGATGGGAGATCAGGTGAAAGTATGCAAAGTAAATGTGGACGAGCAGCCACAGCTTGCATTAAATTACCAGATTGTGAGTATTCCTACGCTGGTATTCATGAAAGATGGAATGTTTCAGAAGAAGATGGTAGGGTTACAGACGCAGGATGCGATTGAGGATTACCTGAAAACACTTCTTGACGCGTAGCAGGATACAACGTATAATAAAAGGCAGTTGCAGGGCGACTGTCTTTTTTTATTTCCCCATTTAAAATTTTGCATTGACAATACAAACAAAATATACTACTATTAGAACATAGATACGAACATAAGTTCGACAAGAAGGAGAATATTATGGCAAAGGACGATAAATTAAAAGCACTGGATGCGGCAATCGCACAGATCGAGAGACAGTATGGCAAAGGATCTGTGATGAAGCTGGGGGACAATTCCGCAAATATGAACGTGGAAACGGTTCCTACAGGATCCCTCAGTCTGGATATTGCATTGGGACTCGGAGGACTTCCGAAAGGACGTATCATTGAGATTTACGGACCGGAGTCCAGTGGTAAGACTACCGTTGCACTGCACTGTGTGGCAGAGGTGCAGAAGCAGGGCGGAATTGCCGGATTCATTGACGCAGAGCATGCGCTTGATCCTGTCTATGCAAAGAATATCGGTGTTGATATTGACAATCTCTATATTTCCCAGCCGGACTGCGGAGAGCAGGCACTTGAGATCACCGAGACCATGGTGCGTTCCGGAGCCGTCGATATTGTAATTGTCGATTCGGTAGCAGCTCTTGTGCCAAAAGGCGGAAATTGACGGAGATATGGGAGATTCCCATGTGGGCCTGCAGGCACGTCTGATGAGTCAGGCGCTTCGTAAGCTGACCGGTGTGATCAGCAAGTCAAACTGTATTGTAATCTTTATCAACCAGCTCCGTGAAAAAGTTGGTGTTATGTTTGGAAATCCGGAGACGACGACCGGTGGCCGTGCACTTAAGTTTTATTCTTCTGTCCGTCTGGACGTGCGCCGTGTAGAACAGCTGAAGCAGGCAGGAGAAGTCATTGGTAACCATACCCGTGTCAAAGTCGTAAAAAATAAAGTAGCACCGCCATTCCGTGAAGCAGAGTTTGATATCATGTTTGGAAAGGGCATTTCCAAAGAGGGAGATATTCTGGATCTGGCAGCAAATGTCGGAATTATCAGCAAATCCGGTGCATGGTATGCTTATGAAGGAGACAAGATCGGACAGGGACGTGAAAATGCAAAAACGTATCTGCGTGAAAATCCGGAATTCTGTAAGATGATCGAGGAAATGGTGCGTGAACATTATTTTGCACAGGAGGATGAGACCCCGGAAGGCGAAGAAGAGACTCCAGTATCTGCAGATGCGGAAAGCAAGAATGAATAAGATATGGTTACAGTGACAGAGTGTACGACTCTGGGAAAGGGCAGGCTTCGTTTCCATCTGGATAATGGAACGGAGCTTGTTCTTTACCGGGGAGAGGCAAAACAGTTTCGGATGCGGGAAGGAAGCACACTTTCGGATGAAGAGGAGCATCAGCTGATTTATGAAGTGGTGGGAAAGCGTGCAAAGAGAAGAACCATGCATCTGCTGGAACAGATGGACCGTACAGAGCAGCAGCTGCGGGAGAAACTGAAACAGGGCGGATATCCGCAGGCGTGTATTGATCTTGCACTTGAATATGTGAAATCTTTTCATTATGTCGATGATTACCGCTATGCATGTACCTATATCAATTATCGTCAGGATCGTATGAGCCGCTATCAGCTGAAAGTAAAACTGTATGGAAAAGGAGTTCCTGGAGAAGTGATTGATCGTGCCCTTGAGGAATGTTATGAGGGGGACGAACAGGAGCAGATCATACATCTGCTGGAAAAGAAAAAGTTTGACGCGCAAAATTCTGACCAAAAAGAATTTACACGTGTTTACCAGTATCTGATGCGCAGGGGCTTTCGGAGCAATGATGTGCTGCATGCTATGAAAAGTAAACAATGAAAGCACGTATTGCTTGACATATTTAAGCAAAAAGGATAAAATTATAATGTTGTAGAAGTATGACATGGAAGACTAATATTTCTTTTTGTTATATGTACAATGAAAACTTAATAAAGGAGGTGCTCCTGTGCCACAAGTAATTATTGCTGTTGTTATCACACTTATAATTACTGCGGTTGCTGTATGGTTTATCTCGACTGAATATCACAAGAAGGTAGCAAATACCAAGATTGGAAATGCAGAAGAGCAGGCCAGAGGCATCATCGACGAGGCCGTGAAAAATGCCGAAGACAAGAAGCGCGAAGCTATGCTTGAGATCAAAGAAGAAACCATTCGTTCCAAGAATGAGATCGACAAGGAGATCAAAGAGCGTAGAAATGAAATTCAGCGTAACGAGCGTCGTATTGTGCAGAAGGAAGAAAATCTGGACAAGAAACTCGAAGCGATTGAAAAGCGTGAGGCAAGTTTCCGTGCCAAAGAAGAAGATTTAAAGAAGCAGAAAGTTGAGATAGCAAAGCTCAACGAACAGCGCGTACAGGAACTGGAAAGAATTTCAGGATTAACCTCTGAACAGGCAAAAGAATACCTCTTAAAGACCGTGGAAGAAGATGTGAAGATTGACACTGCGAAGATGATCAAGGAAATGGAAGCGCAGGCGAAGGAAGAAGTCAACAAGAAGGCAAAGGACTATGTAGTTACTGCAATTCAGAAATGTGCTGCGGATCACGTTGCTGAAACCACAATCTCTGTTGTACAGCTTCCGAATGATGAGATGAAAGGCCGTATCATCGGTAGGGAAGGACGAAATATTCGTACACTTGAAACGATGACAGGAGTAGATCTGATCATTGATGATACGCCGGAAGCAGTTATCCTTTCCAGCTTTGATCCGATTCGAAGAGAAGTTGCAAGAATTGCACTTGAAAAGTTGATCGTGGATGGACGGATTCATCCGGCTCGTATCGAGGAAATGGTTGAAAAAGCGCAAAAAGAAGTAGAGACAATGATTCGTGAAGAAGGCGAGGCTGCTGTATTAGAAGTCGGCATCCACGGCATTCATCCGGAGCTTGTCCGGCTTTTAGGCAAAATGAAGTATCGTACCAGTTATGGACAGAATGCATTGAAACATTCGATTGAGGTCGCACAGCTGACAGGTTTGCTTGCCGCAGAAATCGGTGAGGATGTCCGTATGGCAAAACGTGCGGGATTATTACATGATATTGGTAAGGCTGTAGATCATGATATGGAAGGTTCCCATATCCAGCTGGGTGTGGAACTGTGTAGAAAGTACAAGGAATCACCTCTTGTCATCAATGCAGTGGAAGCACATCACGGTGATGTGGAGCCGGAGAGTCTGATTGCATGTCTGGTACAGGCAGCCGACACCATCAGTGCTGCACGTCCGGGTGCGAGAAAAGAAACTTTGGAAACATACTCAAACCGCTTACAGCAGCTTGAGGATATTACAAATAGCTATAAGGGTGTAGAAAAATCTTTTGCAGTTCAGGCAGGTAGAGAGGTTCGTATCTTAGTTGTTCCTGAGCAGATCAGCGATGCGGATATGGTTCTTTTAGCCAGAGATATTTCAAAACAGATTGAGACTGAGTTGGAATATCCGGGTCAGATCAAGGTAAATGTGATCAGGGAATCGCGTGTTGTTGACTACGCTAAGTAATTGTGAAAATGAACTTAAAAAGGCTTAAGACCGCGGAAAGCGGGATTAAGCCTTTTTTTATATTATAATGTGCTGTAAAATAAATACATTGGGATTTCACGGAACGTATAGAATAAAAAGGAGGGACCAGTACAGCACGGCTGCACTGGCCAGATTATGAAAAAAATTGATCGAAAGGTTTTGGTTCCTTTTGATGATTTCACTATACCGGAAAAGTGTGAAATGGATATGTTACAAATTTGAAGAAACTGTGAACGATGAAAAATATCCGGGGATGATGTCCGGACAGGAAAGAGAGGTTTGAAATATGGTAGAGCATGTAAAACGATTGAAGAGAGAACTGGTATACAAGGGAGCAATTCTGGATATCTACAAAGATACGATGGAACTTCCGGATGGAAACAAAGCAGAGTGGGATTTTGTATCCCATCGTATGGGCGCAGCCGCCATTCTTCCGGTTATGAAGGATGGAAGAATTGTGATGGTGCGTCAGTACCGCAATGCGCTGGAGAGAGAAACACTTGAAATTCCGGCCGGCTGTCGGGACAGTAAGACGGAAGATACGGCGTATTGTGCGGCACGGGAGATGGAAGAGGAAACGGGATACCGCAGCACGAATGTGAAACATTTATTATCCCTGCGTACGACGGTGGCATTTTGTGATGAGGCGGTTGATACTTTTGTAGCTACCGATCTGGAAGTGGGAACCCGGCATCTGGATGAAGCGGAATCCATTGATGTGGAATTTACACACTGGAAGAGTTGTGCGATATGATCTATGAAGGGAAAATTCAGGATGGAAAAACCATTGCTGCAATTATGGCATATGCGGCAGCCAAAAAAGGTGGAATGGGAAAACATCTGGATTTATGAAAAATGGAATAAAGAAAACGGACAGGGCATAGGCTGAAAAGAAAGAGTTTAGGAATTTTATGAAAAAGGAACTGGCGATTGGAATCTGTTTTGGTCTGGCGGGAATTTTATGTACCTGTCTGTTTGGATATGAATATTTTACGACTTATGGATTTTTAAATGCGTATCATATGAAAGCATTTGCGGCATCGGATACCGGGTATTTGCCGCTTTTGGCAAATATTTTATGGGAAAGGGGAAAAGTGTTTGTGATTATTACAATCCTTTCCCTTACTGCTTTAAAAGCAATTCTGCCATTATTATTGCGCTGCCTGATTTATTTTACCGGCGGGGTGATTTTTTTGCTGCCTGTGTGATGAATATGGGGATTCTTGGAATTGTTTTTTTTCTGGTATCGTGGCTGCCGCATGGAATTTTGTATCTTGCAGCGCTTGCGCTTTTACTGCTGGTAGAACCGCACAGGTTTTATAACCGGAAAAATCCATGGCTGCTGCGGCTGGCATGGGGGATGGGAGTTGCGGTACTGGTACTTCTTGGATGTGTATTGGAGGCGTCTGTTGGAATCCGGCTGTTACGTTTTGTTGTAGAAAAATTATAAAAAAATGGAGTGCAAAAGGAACACTTTTTACACTCCATTTTTGTTTTCAGACAAAAACTGTTTACTTTGCGTTCATCTCCGCAATGTCATAGATCAGCTGTTTGGAATCTTCCCATCCGAGACAAGGATCGGTAATAGATTTTCCGTAAATATGATCTCCGATAGACTGATTTCCCTCTTCGATGTAACTTTCAATCATCAGACCTTTTACCAGAGAACGGATATCGGAAGAAAGCTGGCGGTTATGCATCACTTCTTTTGCGATACGGATCTGTTCCTTAAACTTCTTTCC
>ENA-OQBL01000749-OQBL01000749.1-human-gut-metagenome-genome-assembly--contig:-NODE-749-length-15449-cov-4.258452_pt1 | contig 15449 bp, 16 predicted proteins | sample MGYA00242747_ERZ504553 | MGnify/ENA primary metagenome ERZ504553 (study PRJEB26092, sample SAMD00036240) | human gut metagenome | host: Homo sapiens | study: EMG produced TPA metagenomics assembly of...
GAGAAAATCGTTGTGCATGAGTGCAGCTATGACGAGAACAAGACCCGCAGACAGGACATTGAGATTTATTATTCTTTTGTTGGCAAGGTGGACTTGCCCGAATAACCGCCCGACCTATCCGACACAAGAGCTAAGTGCCGGATAGGAACGGCAAAATTTTTTACACTTCTATTACTTCTTTATCGCACATCAGTAAATGGTAATGGGTTGCAGCAACGGTGATGGGGACAAGAAATCTAGTTCGACGAAAACTGAATCGACGTCAAACAAAAAGGGAGGTCACAAGTTTGGGTATACTTGTATGGACGGAACGAACCCATTCTTTGTAACATTGGAAGATGAAATCAGAAAGAAAGTCGAAGCAAATGGGGACGAGCTTGTATCTGTAGATCCGGCAAATGATGTAAGTCTTCAGGTACAGCAGGTAGAGGATTTGATTTCACAGGGAATTGATGCAATGTTCCTGAATCCAGCAGAAGCTGAAGGAATTCTTCCAGCTTTGGATGCTTTAAAAGGAGCAAACATTCCAATCGTTAACTTTGATACAGAAGTTGCCGATATGTCGTATGTAACAAGTTATGTTGGATCTGATAACTACAATGCAGGTAAAGTTTGTGGAGAAGATTTAGTTAAGAAATGCCCGAAGGGTGGAGACATTATTGTTCTTGATTCACCGACTATGAATTCAATTGTAGATCGTACAAAAGGATTTACAGATGCAATCAAAGGAAAAGGATTTAACATTGTTGCACAGCAGGATGCAAAAGGGAATCTTGAAACGTCAATGGGAATTGCAGAAGATTTATTACAGGCACATGGAGATGTAGTTGCAATCTTTGGTGGAAATGATCCTACAGCGCTTGGTGCATTAGCGGCAGCAAATGCAGCAGGAATTAAGGATTGCAAAATTTACGGAGTAGATGGTTCACCGGATGTTAAATCAGAGCTTGCAAAAGGTGATTCTTTAATGGAAGGAACAGGAGCACAGTCTCCAGTTGGTATTGCTGATAAGTCTGTAGAGGTTATGTATAAAATCTTAGATGGCAAGAAAGTGAAAGACAAATATCCAGTAGAAACATTCCTGATTACAGCAGATAATGTTAACGATTATGGTACAGATGGTTGGCAGTAAACGATAGTCATTAACAAAAATATGAAAGGTGCTTTATTCAAATGAACTGGATAAAGCACCTTTTTGCATAAAAGAAAGATATAAGTGGGTGATATTTTGAGTGGTACAACATTGCTAGAAATGAAACTATACACAAAAAATTCCCAGGTGTATATGCATTAAAGGATATTAATTTCGAACTTCGAACGGGGGAAGTTCATGCATTACTAGGTGAAAATGGAGCCGGAAAGTCTACGCTTATCAAAGTGTTAGGCGGAATTTATACAGCAGATGAAGGCGAGATAATTATAAACGGTAAAAAAGTAAATATAGATGGTGTAAAGGCTGCACAGGCTAATGGAGTAGCGATTATTCATCAAGAATTGGTTTTGGTTCCGTATATGACTGTAGCTGAAAACAATTTTTTTGGGACGAGAACCGATGAGTTCCGGATTTGTTGATAAAAAGAAAATGAATCATGATGCGCAAAAATTGTTAGATGACTATCAAATGGGAATACAAGCTAATCAGTTAATTAAAGAATTAACGATAGCACAGCAGCAGATGGTTGAAATTGTAAAAGCAATTTCTTATAATTCAAAAATTTTAGTTATGGATGAACCAACTTCTTCGATTTCAGATAAAGAGGTAGCATTTTTGTTTAAGACAATGAGGAGTCTTACTTCCAAGGGAGTAGGTATTATATATATTTCTCATAAGATGAGTGAATTGGAAGAAATTTGCGATAGAGTAACTGTTATGCGAGATGGAGAATATGTAGGTACTGAAGTTGTCAAAAAACACTACAAAAGATGCATTAATTGCAATGATGGTTGGAAGAGAATTGACTAATTACTATACAAGAGATTTTGAAGAACATGAAGAAGTTATTATGCGATGCGAAGGAATCTCAGATGGTGAGCTGGCAGAAAACGTAAGTTTTGAACTTAGAAAAGGTGAAATATTAGGCTTTGCCGGATTGGTTGGAGCTGGAAGAAGTGAAGTAATGAAAAGTATATTTGGGCTTATGCCAAAAAGTACAGGAGATATATATCTGGAGGGTAAAAAAGTTACTATTAATTCACCAATTGATGCTATGAAAAATGGCATTGCACTTGTTCCGGAAAATCGTAAACTCGAAGGTTTATATTTGGTACAAAGTGTCAGGTTTAATTCAACGATAGAAGTTTTAAACGAGTTCATTAAAGGTATTTTTGTAGACAATTCTAAAGAAAGAGAAATTACACAAGAATATATTGATAAAATGGCAACCAAAACACCTTCACAGGAACAAGCTATAGGTAATCTGTCAGGAGGAAATCAACAAAAGGTATTAATTGGTCGTTGGCTTGCAACACATCCGAAAATTTTAATTCTTGATGAGCCTACAAGAGGTGTAGATGTAGGTGCAAAATCAGAAATATATGCAATTATGAATAAATTGGCAAAACAGGGAATGTCAATTATTATGATATCTTCTGAGTTACCAGAAATTTTAGGAATGAGTGATCGAATCTATATAATGGCACATGGAAAGATGAGAGGCTGTATTAGTCATAAAGAAGCAACGCAGGAAAGCGTTATGATGCTGGCAGCTGAATAGGATGGGCATAATAAGGAGGAAAAAACCAATGGAGAAAAACAAAAAAATCAACAGCGACAGCTGGAGTTGGAAATGCTGTTAAAATATACTTTAAAGAAAAGTCTTGGTATAATCGTAGCCTTCTTGGTATTATGTGTATTTTTATCAGTTTTTCCAAAAACAAGTGGATCATTTTTTGACAAGACAGAATATATTTAATGTATTAAGACAGATTTCTACGAACCTGTTCCTGGCATGTGGTATGACAATGGTAATTATTCTTGGTGGAATCGATTTGTCTGTTGGATCAATCATTGCATTATCAGGTTGTATTTCGGCAGGATGTGTAGCAAGATATAATCTCCCATTACCGATAGCATTACTTATGGGACTTTTAGTTGGACTTTTAGTTGGTATGTTTAATGGTGCTGTAATCAGTAAAACTACAATTCCAGCATTTATCGTAACATTGGCTACAATGAATATAGCAAAAGGACTTGCATATGTATATACTGGCGGTTCGCCTGTACGAGTAGTAACAAAAGAATGGCAATTTTTAGGAGCTGGTTATGTTGGAATTTTTCCTACACCAGTTGTAATTTTAGTAATTGTTCTTATTATTACAGCAATCATTATGAATAAGACGAAAATGGGACGTCATATGTATGCTGTCGGAGGAAATCAACAGGCGGCCGAGTTTTCAGGAATTAAAGTGGAAAAAGTAAAATTCTTTGTACATGCATTTTCTGGATTGATGGCAGGTCTTGCTGGAATTGTTTTGGCTTCACGTATGTATTCCGGACAGCCTACAGCCGGTGATGGAGCTGAAATGGATGCTATCGCAGCAGTTGTTGTTGGTGGAACTTCAATGGCTGGTGGTAGTGGTAAAATTGGTGGAACTATTATAGGTGGTTTGATTATAGGTGTTTTAAATAACGGATTAAATCTTTTGAATGTAAACTCATTCTGGCAGTATGTAGTAAAAGGAGTTGTGATTTTACTGGCTGTATTCCTTGATTACTTTAGAAATAAAGGAAAGAAATAAGATAAACTGAAAAGGAGAAAGATTATGTTAGTTTCATTAAAGCCGTTGATGGAAGATGCAATGAAAAAAGGATATGCAGTTGGAGCATTTAATTGTCCGAATATGGAATCAGTAATGGCTATCATACAGGCTGCAGAGGAAACAAATTCACCAGTTATATTAAACTATGCAGAGGTGCATGGAAATTTGATATCCATGGAAGATATCGCACCAGTTATGCTTCAATTTGCAAAAAAAGCCTCTGTTCCAGTTTGTGTACATTTGGATCATGGTGAGTCTATTGAAAGTTGTATTAAAGCAATACAGTTAGGTTTTAGCTCTGTGATGATTGATGCATCAGGCAGTGATTATGAAGAAAATATAAGAATAACTGCAGAAGTGGTGAGGTTGGCTCATGCAGTCGATGTTACAGTTGAAGCAGAACTTGGACATATTTTCTCATCTGACAAAGGATTAGGAGATACAGAAGAAATTGAAACAGCGGACAGTTTTTCAAATTTAGATGATGTGTATACAAGTCCAGATATGGCAAAAGATTTTGTTGAAAAAACCGGAGTGGATGTGTTGGCAATTGCTTTCGGAACAAGTCATGGGATTTATACACAGAAGCCAGTTTTGGATTTGAATCGTATTACAGAAATTAAAAACAAAATTGATATCCCATTCGTAATGCATGGTGGTTCAGGACTTAGTAAAGAGGAGTTTCAGACAGCTGTAAAAAATGGAATACGTAAAATTAATTATTACACGTATATGACATTGGCTGGTGGAAAAGCAGTCAAAGCTGCATTGGATAAAAAAAGTGTAGAAGAAAATATTTTCTATCATGACATTCCGTTAATTGCTATGAAAGCTATGAAAGAAAATGTGAAAGTGGCAATTGAAACATTTGCACTAAAAATTAGGGAGTGTGAAAGATGAAAAGATCAGAGATTAACAAAGCTTTGAAGGATATGCATGATTTGATCAAAAAATTTCATGTATCACTTCCTCCATTTTGTGAATGGACACCAGAAGAGTGGAAAACAAAAGGGAAAGAATACGATGAAATTAGAGATAATATGCTTGGCTGGATATAACAGATTTTGGACTCGGAGATTTTGAACATACAGGATTTTCGTTAATTACGTTAAGAAATGGAAATATAAAAAACGATAAGTATGATAAACCATATGCAGAAAAGTTATTGATGCTCCATGAAGGTCAGCATGCGGAAATGCATTATCATGTATATAAAATGGAAGACATTATTAATCGCGGAGGTGGAAATGTACTAATTCGTGTATATAATTCGACGGAAGATGGAAAAATGGCAGATACAGATGTCATTGTACATAGCGATGGATGTGTTTATACAGTGAAGGCGGGAACTCAGATAAGACTAACGCCAGGAGAAAGTATTACTGTGACAAGAGGATTGTACCATGACTTTTCTGTAGAAGAAGGAAAAGGATCCGTTTTGTTGGGAGAAGTTTCTATGTGTAATGACGATAATACGGATAATTATTTCTATAATAAAAAAGTAGGACGTTTTCCTGCTATAGATGAAGACGAAGAACCATACCGTTTATTATGTAATGAATATCCAAAGGTTTTGTAGGAGGAAGACCTATGAATAAAGAAGGAATAACGGTTGCAGGAAATCTTATTGCAGATGTAGTATACACAATAGATGTATATCCTCAAAAAGGCAATTTAACATGGATGAGAAATCCGGTTGCCCATACCGGAGGTATTAACAACTTAATTATTGATTTGGCAAGGTTAGATTCTAAAATACCAATAAAAGTATCGGGAGTTGTGGGTGATGATGAAAATGGTCAATTTATAGTAGATTCTTTAAGAGAGTATCCGAATATAAACATTGAAGGGATTGTAAAAAAAGGGAAGAACAGCTGTTACATTTGCAATGACAGAAAAAGAAAGCAAGCAGAGAACATTCTTTTTTGATCCAGGAACCAGTTTGGAATTCAATGAAAAGCAGATAGATTTTAAGAAAATAAAGGCGGATATTTTTCATTTAGAATATTTACTTTTATTAGGAACGCTGGATCAACCGGATGAAGACTATGGAACTAAAGCCGCAAAGGTATTAGCAACTGCACAAAAATATGAAATGGAAACTTCAGTAGATATGGTTTCAGAAGAAGGAAATCGATACCCAAAAGTTGTATGGCCTGCATTGAAGTATACAGATTATTGTGTGGTAAATGAAGTAGAAGGAACCGGTGTGACTGGAATTCAATTATATGATAAGGATGGAATAAAAGAAGAAAATATGAGAAAGGGGTTGGAAAAATTAAAAGAATTGGGAGTAAAAAAGTGGGCTATAATACATTCACCTGAATGTGGATATGGTTTGAATTGTCAAACAGGAGAATTTGTAAAAGTTCCAAGTTTTAAACTCCCAAAAGGATTTATAAAAGGAACGACTGGGGCAGGTGATGCATTTTGCTCGGGCGTTTTATATGCAGCGTATCAAAGAGAAAGTATAGAGAAGGCATTATATTATGGTGCTATTACAGCTGCATGTTCACTCTCTAAAGAAGATAGTACCTCAGGTGTTATGGACTTGAAAGAAATGAAATTATTTATGAAGACAAACGTATAGAAAAGTTGCTAAAGATAGAAAGAATTTTGGAGATTATAAGATTATGTTTATAAAATCTGGAATTCTTTCTATTTTTTGTTTAGCCGATGAACTTTCTTTCACAGAATAAACATAAATTTTCCACATACTTTTCAAAAAAATTTCTTATATTGTTACAAGATTGAGTTTAACAGGAGGAAGGAAATTTGATAGAAGTAAAGAATCTTACCAAACGTTATGGTGACCATCTGGCGGTAGATCATCTGAATTTCACCGTAGAATCCGGTAAAATCTATGGATTCTTAGGACCAAACGGTGCAGGAAAATCTACGACCATGAACATCATGACCGGTTACCTGGGAGCTACAGAAGGACAGGTGCTGATCGACGGACATGACATTTTGAAAGAGCCTGAAGAGGCCAAGAAGAATATCGGCTATCTGCCGGAAATCCCGCCATTATATATGGAAATGACGGTGCGGGAATATCTGGAATTTGCCGCTGAATTAAAAGGAATTAAGAAAGACAAAAGAGAATCGCAGATAGAAGAGGTTATAAGACTTGCCAAATTAAGAGATGTAGAAAACCGGCTGATCCAGAACCTGTCAAAAGGTTATAAACAAAGAGTCGGGCTTGCACAGGCAGTTCTGGGATTTCCGGAGATTATCATCCTGGATGAGCCGACGGTAGGTCTTGACCCGAAGCAGATCATAGAGATCCGTGAACTGATCCGCAAGCTTGCGAAGAAACATACCGTAATCCTGAGTTCCCATATTCTTGCGGAAGTAAGGGAAGTCTGCGATTATATCATGATCATATCAGGAGGAAAGCTGGTTGCCAGTGATACGACCGAGAATCTGGAGAATATGATGAGTGGCAAAGGTCAGATCGAGGTGGAAGCAAAGGCTTCCAGGGATGAGATGGATCATATTATCCGCCGGACAGGAAAGATCAAAGAAGTAAAATACCGCACCAGTGCGAGCAGCATTACAACTGCACAGATTATAGCAAAAGGCGGGGAAGATATCAGAGAAGAGTTATTCCTTGCATTTTCCCATGCAGATGTACCGATGCTTACCCTGAATCAGAGTAAGACAACACTGGAAGAGATATTCCTGGAGCTGACACAAGGGTCAGGCAATAGAATGATAAAGGAGGAGAAGTAAGATGAGAGCCATCTATAAAAGAGAGTTAAGATCCTATTTTCATTCTATGATAGGATATGTATTTATCGCTTTCCTGGTAGCTTATACGGGAATCTATTTCCTGGCGTATAACCTGAACTATGGATATCCGTACTTTTCTTATGTATTGTCAGGGATTCTGTTCGTATACCTGGTAGCAATTCCGATCCTGACGATGCGTTGCTTTGCAGAAGATAAGAAGAATAAGACGGATCAGATGTTACTGACAGCACCGGTCAGCCTGTTCGAGATCGTGCTTGGAAAATATCTTGCAATGGTAACAATCACGGCTGTACCGTGTGTGATCTATCTGATCTTTCCACTGATCATTAAAGCGCAGGGGACGGCATACATTAAGGTAGACTATTTGGCAATCCTTGTGTTCTTCTTACTCGGATGCGTATATATTTCCATTGGAATGTTTGTCTCTTCATTGACAGAAAGTGTGATCATTGCGGCAATCGGCGCATTCGGTATCCTGCTTCTGACTTATCTCTGGAGCGGCATCCTGAACTTTATCCCTTCGGCAGCATGGGCAAATGCATTGGCAGTTGCGGTGTTGTTGACGCTGGTCGTACTTGCAGTCTGGAATATGACGAAAAATGTCGTGATCAGCGGGGTACTGGAGCTGATCGTACTGGCAGGAACACTGATTACTTACTTTGTAAAGAAAACAGTGTTTGAAAGTCTGCTTTCCACAGTACTTGGCAAACTGGAACTGACAGAAGTATTTTCCAATATTGCCGATAACCATCTTCTGGATGTGAGCGGGATTATATTGTACCTGTCACTGATCGTCTTGTTCTTTTTTTTGACGATGCAGATGATTCAGAAGAGACGTTGGAGTTAGGAGGAGCATAATGTTAGAAAAAATCAAGAAGTCATTCCGGAGTGCATCATCGAAAAATGGAAGTTACAGTGTGGGAATGATCGCACTTGTGATCTGCATGGTGATCGTTGTCAATCTGATCGCGGGTCAGCTTCCGGAGAGTGTAAAGAGTATAGATATCAGTGATAACAACATTTACGGAGTATCAAAGACCAGTAAAAAGGTATTGAACAAACTGGATAAAAAAGTAACGTTTAAGATCTATGCAGAGAAAGATTCGACAGATACAAGGATCAAATCATTCATTAAGAAATATACGGCACTGTCCGATAAGATCAGTGTAAAATGGATCGATCCTGTTCTGCATCCGGCAGCACTTACGAAAGCGGGAGTCGATAAGAATACGATCGTAATCTCCTGTAAAGATACCGGAAAAACGAAATCCGTTTCTTTTGATGATATTTTAGTTTCGGATTCTTATTCCTACTATACAACAGGAAGCAGTTCTGCATCCGAATTTGACGGAGAAGGCCAGTTCACAAGTGTGATCAATTCGGTTACAAGTGAACAGACAGAGAAAATATATTATACAACCGGACATGGGGAAGCAACATTTTCAGATTCTGTGACGAAATTGTTCAGTAAGAATAACCTGACGACGGATGAAGTAAATCTGATGATGACAGGTAAAATTCCTGACGATTGTGATCTGTTATTTATGGATGCTCCATCAAAAGACATTTCGAATGATGAGAAAACATTACTTCTGAATTACCTGAAAAAGGGCGGAAAAGTATTTATCATTCTTGGAGATTCTGAGGATGAGACACCGAACCTGGATGAAGTACTGAAAGAATATGGTATGCAGGAAGCAGATGGTTACATTGCGGATATGCAGAGAAGCTACCAAGGCAACTACTATTATATCTTTCCTGAGATCACAGCAACAGATGATCTGGCCAATAATCTGGAATCAGAGATGGTACTGATGATCAATGCACACGGTCTGATTACAACAGATCCGGCAAGAGATACGATCACAACAACGGCATTTATGCAGACATCCGATAATTCTTATGCCGTGACAGAGGATAAGCAGGAAGAAGGAACCTATACACTGGGAGCAGTCGCAACCGAGCAGATCACATCCGACGATTCGTCCGACAGCAGTTCTTCCAAAGACAGCTCGTCTGAGGCGACAAAGACCAGCCGTCTGACAGTGATTTCTTCTGAAAGCATGATCGATTCGCAGATTACAGATACGTATACAACACTGGAGAACCTGGACCTGTTCATGAACGCGGTGACAGCGAACTTTGACAAGACAAAGAACGTAGCAATCAAGGCAAAGAGCCTGGAAGTAAGTAACAACACGATGCAGCATGCGGGAATCATCAGCATCCTGACAATCTTCGGAATTCCGCTTGTAATTCTGATCTATGGAATTCATGCGCTGGTGGAAGAGAAGAAAAGCGTAAATTAAGAATATTTATGGACAGAAAAGGGGACTTTGTGAAACAGAAAAAGACAATGCTCATCATGGTGGTCGTGCTTGCTGTACTGCTGGTACTGTACGGAGGTCTGAAAGCATGGAACAGTCACAGTGACAGGCAGAAGAAGGCAAAAGAAGACAAGAAAAAGTCAGCCTGGTAGATGTAAAGAGTCTGAAGTCATTTGCCTATGAAAGCGGCGGAAGTAAGATGAGCTTTACCAAAGAGAATGGCGAATGGGTATACGATGAGGATGACGGAGTACGTCTGAACCAGAGCACGATCAAGAGTACGACAAAAGAAATCACAGGACTTACGGCAGTCCGCAAGTTAAGTGATCCGGATGAAAAATCAGACTATGGACTGGATAGTCCGGATTACACTGTTACCTACGCAGCAAAGGACGGAACCAAAGGAACGATTCAGATTGGTAATGCGGCCGGAGACAATTATTATGCAATGATCGAGGATTCGGATGCGGTGTATACCATCTCAGGTACACTGGTATCGGATCTTGTATTCGACCTGTCATCTCTGACGGAGAATGACACACTGCCATCGATCAGCAGTGGAAACCTTAAGAAGGTAGAGGTAACACAAAACGGTAAGACTACGACTTATAAGAAAAAGAAAGAGCGGGCCGAACTGGCAGGCGGATGGGGAACCATCTCACTTACCCAGTGTGCAGATTATAATGTAAAAGATCTTGCAAAATATGGTCTGGATGAAGCAAACCGGATTACGGTAACGGCAACTTATAAGGATAGTACTTCAGGGGATAAGAAAACGTGTACTGTCTATGTTGGAAATGTAAATGGTGATAACCGTTATGTACAGCTTAAAGATTCCAATATGGTATATGAGGTCGGAAGTTCAATCGTAGAAAATATGATGTCGGTAGATAAATAAAACATATCAATAGAAAGAATTTGGAATTTCAGAAAAAAGACGGAAACAGCACAGAAAATGTGCCCTCCGCCTTTTTCTGATTTTTGAGAAAAATGACGAAAAGTTTTCACATAATTTACAGTACATTTATTGCCTGAAAGTATAAAAAATGGTATATTATTAATAGGTTTGTTGTGAAAATATACAAAAAGCCCGGAAAAGAAATAAGTAGGAGTGATAAAAAAATGTATCAGGAAGAATACAAACGCTGGCTTGCGGCAGATCTTGAAGATGCAGATCTGAAGCCGGAATTGTCAAAAATTGAGGGTAACGATGATGAGATCAAGGAACGTTTTGCGGTAGCACTGAAATTCGGAACAGCCGGACTTCGCGGAGTGCTCGGAGCAGGAACGAACCGTATGAATATTTATGTAGTACGTCAGGCAACACAGGGACTGGCTAACTGGGTAAAGACACAGGGCGGAACACAGACTGTAGCAATCAGTTATGACAGCCGTTTAAAGAGTGATGTATTTGCCAAGACAGCAGCAGGTGTACTTGCAGCAAATGGGATCAAAGTAAGAATCTACGATGCACTGATGCCTGTACCGGCACTTTCATTTGCAACACGTTATTATAACTGTAATGCAGGTGTTATGGTAACAGCTTCTCATAACCCGGCAAAATACAACGGATATAAAGCATACGGACCGGACGGATGTCAGATGACAGACGATGCGGCTGCAATCGTATACGAAGAGATCCAGAAGACAGACGTTCTGACCGGAGCAAAATATATGTCATTTGCAGAAGGTGTAGAAGAAGGACTGATCAGATTTGTAGGAGATGACTGCAAGAGAGCACTCTATGATGCGATCGAATCCCGTCAGGTTCGTCCGGGACTGTGTAAGACAGCCGGATTAAAACTGGTATACAGCCCATTAAATGGATCAGGTCTTGTTCCTGTAACACAGGTATTAAAAGATATCGGAATCACAGATATCACAATCGTTCCGGAGCAGGAATATCCAAATGGATACTTTACAACATGCAGCTATCCAAACCCAGAGATCTTTGAGGCACTGGAGCTTGGACTGAACCTTGCAAAAGAGTCAGATGCAGACCTTATGCTTGCAACTGACCCAGATGCAGACCGTGTAGGTATCGCTATGAAGTGCCCGGATGGATCTTATGAATTAGTAAGCGGTAACGAAGTCGGAGTACTTCTTCTGGATTACATATGTGCAGGACGTATCGAGAAAGGTACAATGCCTGAAAAAGCAGTAGCAGTCAAATCTCTCGTATCTACACCACTTGCTGATGCAGTAGCAGCTCATTACGGAGTAGAATTAAGAAACGTACTGACAGGATTCAAATGGATCGGAGACCAGATCGCACAGTTAGAGGCAGCAGGCGAAGTAGACAGATTCATCTTTGGATTTGAGGAAAGCTACGGATACCTTGCAGGACCATATGTACGTGACAAAGATGCCGTTATCGCATCTATGCTGATCTGTGAGATGGCAGCTTACTACAGAAGTATCGGCAGCTCTCTGAAACAGAGACTGGAAGAGATCTATGCAGAGTACGGACGTTACCTCAACAAGATCGACAGCTTTGAATTCCCTGGACTCAGTGGAATGGACAAGATGTCTGGAATCATGCAGAACCTGCGTGAGAATGCACCGGCAGAGATCGCTGGATACAAGGTAACAGAAGTAACAGATTATACTAAGACAGAAGAAACAGGACTTCCGGCAGCAAATGTATTAGTTTACAAGCTTGAGAACAATGAGACAGTTATCGTACGTCCTTCAGGAACAGAGCCTAAGATTAAGATTTACTACACAACACTTGGTAATGATCTTGCTGAGGCACAGGCTGAGAAGGACAAGCTTGCTGAGGCACTGAAACCAATCATGGCATAGGAGTCTGAGGCAGGTTCTGGAAGACACGGAAGTTGTGTTATAAGAAATTAAGATTGAAATAAGAAAATAAAAATAAGTGTACAATTCTTCGGTGGAAGGATGTACACTTATTTTTATTGTCATGCATTCGTAAAGAGCTGCCAGTGGTAAGTCCTGTAGATACAAAGTATGTAAGATACATTGCTACTTGCAGGAACTATTATGTATATGCTAATACGTTAATTCCCCTTTGGTGCAATCCGCTGTTTCAACCGCTGATGCCGTACAGGATGCGTAAATGCAACTCTCTGTGCTGTAAAGATCGAATTATTAAAGTTAAAGATAAACGATACAAAACATACAACCGAAAAGAATGGGAGCATATTATATCCGAAACTTTCCACGCCGACCAGGATAGCTGCAAGCAAAGTATTTGATCCACTGCAGAACACGGAAGCGAATCCAAGAGCTGCACCGAACATCGGATCAAATCCGAATACCGGTCCAAGTACATATCCTAAGCAGGAACCGATGGAAAACAGAGGTGCAACTTCACCGCCGATGAATCCGGAGGAAAGTGTCAGAATCGTAAGAGCCATCTTAAGAATCCAGTCATAAGCATATATATCGTCTGTAATACCGTCAAAGCACAGAGCAACCAGGTTAGAGCCTGTTCCGGAGTATCTTCCCTGATGAAAGATCATCATAAGAATTGCGACAACAGATCCCATAATCATAACCTTTTTTACAGGCGAAGAAAAACGGAAAGCGAATTTTAAACGCAGATACCGAAGAATCAGAGCAAATAAAGAACCAACGATACCAAAGACCAGTCCCATCGCAGCCAGTTTTAAGAGTAAAACGGCATTGTAGGTAGAAGGGTGGTAATTCAAGGTTTCCAGTATATTAATATGGAATTTCCGAAGCCCGAGTGCTCTGGATGTAAATGCAGCGCTGATGGAGGCTACCGTTGCTGGAATCAAAGCATGATATTCAAGTTTTCCGGCAACCAGTACTTCCAATGCAAAAAGATTGCAGCAAGCGGAGTACAGAAAAGTCCAGAAAATCCGGCGGCCATACCGGTGATCAGGAACATTTTACGGCTGTTCTCAATATCGATGGTCTTATCAACCAGACGTCCTATATTATTAGAAACAGCCGCACCAATCTGAACAGCAACACCTTCTCGTCCGGCACTTCCTCCAAACAGGTGTGTTGTCCAGGTTCCGATGACGGATAGTGGCACCATACGGATTGGAAGTTTGGTGTTTTTACCAAGGCCGACGTGAAAGACCATCTTCATACCATTGGCGACAGATTTGCCAAACTGGTGGTAGATGAACCAGATGAAGACGCCGCCAAGAGGCAGGAACCAGATCAGATACCAGAAGTATTTCGTCCGGATAGCGGTACAGGCATTAAGTCCCAGCCCGAATGCTGCATCAACGAGTCCGACAAGGACGCCGACAGCAACACCTGCGATGGCCAGGACAAAAGTGTCCTTGTAGTATTTTGAAATGTGTTGAACAATGTTTTTATCATAATAATCCCCCCAAAGATAGATTCTCTCCTGTTTATTATAACTGGTGAAGAGAGAAATCCGCAAGTCATTTTACGGTATTGGTTTATCTGGCTGAAATCTGTCTTTTATAAAGTCTGTAAAGGAATGAACGGTCGGATAATTCAGCATATCTTTGTGTGTTACATAGTAGATCGGTCTTGATAAAGTAACTTCAAGCGGCACGATCTTACATCCCGGATTCTTTAACCGGACTGCAATTGAGTTTGAAGAAAATCCAATGGCCAGATTGTTGGAGACAAGCTGTATTACAATATCAGACTGACTGGTTTCGCAGCTGTTTTTTCAGAACCGATGATGAAGATTGCATGCAGATCTCTTGCTTTAAGCATATGAAACAGTGTTTTGCTTCCTTCTACATCAAGATGGCAGGTGACAAGTGGATGTCGGTCATGATAATCCGTGATCAGCTGTGGAAGATTCAGATAACCTCCAACCCATAACATGCCTAGTTTCAGAGTTCCTGTCTGCAAAGAACTGTATTTTAACATGCTGTATTTTAACTGCTCTGTATCATATCATTGAGAATACGTCTGGCGGGATGAAGAGGGAAATGTACAGGCTGCAACTCTTCCATTTCGGTTAAGTGGCGTTGATATATCCTGTGATCTGACTCCGAAAGCTGTAGAACAGGCCGTGATCAAGGCAAAAAAAGCAGGAATCCAGCAGCTCACGCGAGAAAAAGGATTTATTCTTAAAAGAGAAGGATCGAATCAGGTAGCAGTATTACTTCCAAGTGTTATGCCGACCGGGCTTAGCAGTCAGGAACTTACGAAGATGGAACTGGACACCAGAAGACAGGTGTTGTATTATGTAGAGGCATTCCGCAGATATCTTAAGGGGATGGAGCAATGTGAACTGACGATGATCGGTCCGTCTATCGGTTTCCGTGAGACAAGAAGGATCAAAGGAAAGTCGATGATAAAAGCGGAAGATGTACTGAACAGAAAAAAATGTGAAGATGGTGTGGCAAGAGGCGGATGGAAGCCGGAGATCCACAAAGATACAGATAAGATGGCAACATATATGGATGTAAAAGAAGGAAGCTGGTTCGATATACCACTTTGGGGCATTTGCAGTCAGATAATATCGGGAATCTGTATGCGGCTGGAAGGATGATATCTGCAGATGAAGCAGCATTTGCGGCAGTAAAGGGTTATGGGAACCTGTTTTGCCACCGGACATTTGGCCAGAGTGGCAGCCGCTGTACAGGCAGAATACGGCGAAGCAGATATAAGAAAGAT
>ENA-OQBL01000750-OQBL01000750.1-human-gut-metagenome-genome-assembly--contig:-NODE-750-length-15429-cov-3.201216_pt1 | contig 15429 bp, 19 predicted proteins | sample MGYA00242747_ERZ504553 | MGnify/ENA primary metagenome ERZ504553 (study PRJEB26092, sample SAMD00036240) | human gut metagenome | host: Homo sapiens | study: EMG produced TPA metagenomics assembly of...
TAGACTTGTTCACCTTATCAGCAAAGACTTAGGGGTTCCCAAGGGCAGCCCCGTCGCACTTACAAAAGTAATCCCCCACCGACGTGAAGAAACCGGCTCAACAGATATACCCTTCAATATTATGAATACAAACCCCGACCTTCTTCCCGGCCTCCTCACCCGATTCATATTGATACTCATCTTCGAGCAGAGCTATCCCTTCCTTACCATCTTTATTGCGAAGAGTGAGCAGGCAAGTGCTGTCATCCTCCCAACCTACACATGCTGCTCCAGGATAATTATCCATAGCATAATCCCTATGCAGGAAAAGAATCTTTCCACGGCAATCTTTCAGCGTCAGTTCAGGGCGAAAGTCCATCACGAAATAACTTTGATACTTAGGGTTGCTTAAAGAAGCAGACAGCAGAGAAGCATAATCCCGCGATTCTCCCCCTTCCTTTTTCAAAGAAACAATCAAAGTCTCAGAAGGATATGTTTGCAAAAAGTGTATAAAAGCAGGTAAAACATCATCTTCCCAATATATATCCTGAAAGGCATGGCTGTGAAATACCCCCAGTTTATCATCCTTCTTTTCCAAACGGATATCAAAAGCGCGGATGCCTTGTTGCAATTGGGCAGGAATATCTGTTGCTTGCGTTTTCAACATATGCCCTCCTTTGATACTACCACTATCGTGTGAACCGGGAATAGAAATCTTACATATAGGAAGTGTATCATGGAGAATCCTCATCCACTCAGGCCGCAATGCAGCCTCATCCCCCGCCTCCGCACAAGTATCCTGCAATCTGGGAGCTGTAGCACAAACCGGAGCATTCAATAGAAATATGGTCAAAGCTAATACAACAACTGTTCTAAATCCGTTTCTCTTCATAGTATATTGCTTTTAAGTTTACTGCATGCAAATGTAGAGGGTTCATTCTTTTCCCTCATCCTAAATTGCGTATTTAGTTCTTCATTTTGCGCAAACATCAAAAGCAACATATAGTAACATCCGAGCCAAACGTAATGTACCTTTTCATTACATAGATGTACCTAACAAAAAATGCCATACATTCTCCGTACTGCGTATCTCATCCCAGACGAAGCCCTCCCAAGAAAAGGATTTCAACTCCTCAGGACACTCCAGACGGTTCTTGACAATAAAACGCGTCATCTCTCCGCGACACATCTTGGCATAGATAACGACAGTCTTCGGCTGTCCGGCCTTCCAAACTTGAAACTCGGGCGTAATAACACGCACCTCTTGCTCCACCCGCTTCCAGTCGAACAAATCTTTCATTTCAGCACTTGCCAAATTAATGAGAACACCGCCACAGTTTTTAATTTCCTCTATGAAGTAATCCGTCAACAAAGGCTTCCAATAATCAAACATGGATATTCCACCTTTTTCGGGCAAACGGACATCTCCTTCCAAGCGATAGGGTTTGATACCGTCCAGCGGGCGAAGCAACCCATAAAGAAAAGAAGTGATACGCAGATGTTCTTGCGCATAACGAAAATCCTCCGCCGAAAAATCCTTCGGAAGAATACGTTTAAAAACAGCTCCGGTATAGGCGCAGATGGCCGGCATCGGACAATTCTCTTCCGAACAGAAATCATGAAAACGCAAACGGTTCTCGGCAGCAATTTTGGTATTCACCCGAAGAAGCCTTTCCAATTCGGATACCGAATACTGAGACATTTCCAACGCATTCCGCACAGCCTCCACCTCAAATTTCGGGACTGTGACTTCGGGCACGACAACAGAGTTGTGCGCTGCCATGGTCTTTGCACAAGAAATAAAAAACAAGCATAGCGATATTTTTTTATAGATACAAAAAATAAAGATTTTTAGTGGAGAATGCATATAGTTATAAAGATTTTCCACAGAATCCACCTCCGTTTCAAGAGTTTTTCATACCTTTACACCTTGTTAGAGAAAAGTGCACGTATTAGCCCCCACTCCCCAACATCTCGAGATAGAAAAAGAAAAAATAATATATAAAATGACTTACAAATGGAATTATCAACCCATTACACCCGAACAGGCAGAAGCAAGCCAACAACTGGCCCAAGAATTGGGAATTAGCTCAATATTGGGAAAATTGCTGGTGGAGCGGGGAATAACAACGGCAGCGGATGCCCGAAAGTTTTTCCGCCCCCAATTACCGGACTTATACGACCCATTCCTGATGAAGGATATGGATATAGCCGTAGAGCGCCTGAACAAGGCAATGGGAAAGAAAGAGCGCATTCTTGTTTATGGAGATTATGACGTAGACGGTACCACGGCTGTGGCATTGGTCTATAAGTTTATTCAACAGTTCTATTCGAACATTGATTACTATATCCCCGACCGTTACAATGAGGGGTATGGAGTTTCAATCCAAGGAGTAGACTATGCCGCAGAAAGTGGTGTAGGCTTAATTATTGTATTGGACTGCGGTATCAAAGCCGTCGAAGAAATCACATACGCCAAGGAGAAAGGCATTGATTTCATCATCTGCGACCATCATGTCCCCGATGATGTACTCCCCCCTGCTGTAGCTATTCTGAATGCCAAACGGGAAGACAATACCTATCCTTATGAGCATCTGTCCGGATGCGGTGTAGGCTTTAAGTTTATGCAGGCATTTGCCATCAACAATGGTATCGAGTTCCATCACCTAATTCCCCTATTGGACCTTTGCGCCGTCAGCATCGCATCAGATATTGTACCCATCATGGGTGAAAACCGTATCCTTGCCTACCATGGCCTAAAGCAATTGAACAGCAATCCCAGTGTAGGTCTGAAAGCCATCATTGATGTCTGCGGACTAACGGACAAGGATATCACTGTCAGTGACATTGTATTCAAAATAGGTCCTCGTATCAATGCCTCCGGACGTATTCAGAACGGAAAAGAAGCCGTTGACCTGCTTACTGAAAAAGATTTCTCTCTTGCCCTGGAGAAAGCCGGACAAATCAATCAATACAATGAGACCCGCAAGGACTTGGACAAGACCATGACCGAAGAAGCCAATAAGATTGTGGCCGATTTGGACGGACTTGCCGATCGCCGTTCTATAGTATTGTACAATGAAGACTGGCATAAAGGTGTCATCGGAATCGTTGCCTCCCGGCTGACTGAAATCTATTACCGCCCGGCAGTAGTGCTGACGCGCACGGATGACATGGCAACCGGCTCTGCCCGTTCCGTCTCCGGATTCGACGTCTACAAAGCCATTGAATACTGCCGCGACCTTCTGGAAAACTTCGGAGGGCATACCTATGCCGCCGGCCTTTCCATGAAGGTGGAAAATGTACCAGCTTTTATCGAACGTTTCGAAGAGTTCGTATCACAAAATATCCTGCCGGAACAGACATGCGCCGTCATCGACATCAATGCCGAGATTGATTTCAGAGACATCACTCCGAAATTCTTCAGCGACCTGAAGAAGTTCAATCCATTCGGACCGGACAATGCCAAACCTATTTTCTGCACGCACAATGTCTATGATTATGGTACCAGCAAAGTCGTAGGTCGCGACCAAGAACATATCAAGCTGGAATTAGTGGATAATAAATCGAACAATGTGATGAACGGCATCGCTTTCGGGCAAAGTTCCCACGTACGCTTCATCAAGACCAAACGTTCCTTCGACATCTGCTATTCTATTGAAGAGAATACTCATAAGAGGGGTGAAGTGCAGTTGCAGATTGAAGACATAAAGCCGAATTAAAAGTCATGAGGATGTATCAAAAGTATATAAGCATTTTCTTTATGTTATAATTTCAGGCGCGGATTACGCGGATTCCACGGATTATTTTACTGAATCCGCATTATTCCTCGTAATCCGCTTCTAAAGAAAGCATTAAGAGTATTTTGGAAACACCTACGATAGGAATGGCAAGAAGTTTAATAAGACCATGAACAGCAATAGTAACTTCAAAACTCCCCTCCCTACGGGATTGCTCTCCCCTGATAGCGGAGGAGCTGGAGAAGGTGGATTGCGGGGGGGAAGCTTCTGAAACAATACTGGGGCTATGACGCCTTCCGAGGAATCCAGGAAGACATCATCAACAGCATTACCGAGGGACGGGACACTTTGGGACTAATGCCCACGGGAGGAGGAAAATCCATCACTTTCCAAGTTCCGGCACTTGCCAAAGAAGGACTTTGCCTGGTCATTACTCCGTTGATTGCCCTCATGAAAGATCAGGTACAAAACCTGGAAAAAACGAGGAATCAAAGCGCTTGCCATCTACTCAGGCATGAGCAGGCAGGAAATCATCGTCACATTAGAGAACTGCATCTTTGGCAATTTCAAGTTTCTCTATATCTGCCCCCCGAAAGGCTCGATACCGAAATCTTCCGCACCAAACTGCAGAAGATGAAAATCAGTATGATTACAGTAGACGAAAGCCACTGCATATCACAATGGGGTTACGATTTCCGTCCTGCCTATCTGAAGATAGCCGAAATACGCAAACTGCTGCCCGGCATCCCCATCCTGGCATTGACAGCCACCGCCACTCCGGAAGTAGTGAAAGATATCCAGGCCAGTTTGCATTTCCGTGAGGAAAATGTGTTCCGCATGAGTTTCGAACGCAAAAACCTTGCCTATATCGTCCGCAAGACGGAAAACAAGACGGGAGAGCTGTTGCACATCCTGCGCCGTATGCCCGGAAGCGCCATCATCTATGTGCGCAACCGCCGCCGCACCAAGGAAATTACCGAACTGCTGCACAACGAAGACATCACCGCAGATTTCTACCATGCCGGACTGGATAACGCCACCAAAGACATCCGCCAACAACGCTGGCAAACAGGAGAAAGCCGTGTCATGGTCGCCACCAATGCATTCGGTATGGGTATCGACAAACCGGATGTACGGATTGTCATCCACATGGATCTGCCCGATTCCATAGAAGCCTACTTCCAGGAAGCAGGACGTGCCGGAAGGGACGGACAAAAAGCCTACGCGGTCATCCTTTTACGCCAAGTCGGATAAGGCAACACTGCACAAACGCATTCCCGACACCTTTCCTGAAAAAGAGTATATAAAGGAAGTATATGAGCATCTTCAATACTATTACCAGATGGCAATGGGAGATGGACAAGGCTGTGTACGCGAGTTCAATATAGAAGACTTTTGCCGAAAGTTCAAGTACTTCCCCGTTCCCGTGGACAGTGCCTTGAAGATTCTGACACAAGCGGGATACCTGGAATATACAGATGAACAAGACAATGCATCCCGGCTACTGTTCACTATCCGCCGAGATGAACTTTATAAACTGAGAGAGCTCGGCGAAGATATGGACAAACTCATCCAAACCATTCTCCGCTCCTATACCGGGGTCTTCACAGACCATGCTTTCATCAATGAAGATTCACTGGCCATATGCACCGGACTCACACGCCGGCAAGTGTATGAACAGCTCATCCACCTAGCCAAGCTACATATCGTCAGTTACATCCCCCGCAAAAAGACACCATATATAATATACACGCGAGAGAGGGTTGAAATGCGCCACCTGCAAATCCCTCCCACCGTGTACGAGGAACGCAAAGAGCGATATGAGAAACGCATAAGTGCCATGCTGGATTACGTGAGCAGCGATACCGTGTGCCGTAGCCGGATGCTGCTACACTACTTCGGAGAAAAGAACGAGCATAACTGCGGGCAGTGCGACACTTGCATCAATTTGAAGAACAAGAAACCTTCCGGCCACCTTTCGGAAAAGGAATTTTCTGAAAAGATTCTTCAAGCCCTATCTGATAAACAACAAACTCCAGCCACTTTGGCAGAACAGATACCGGACGATAAAAACATGCTCATCGATGTGTTACATGAATTGTTGGACGAAGGCAAGGTAATTGCTGTCAACGGAATGCTTCAAATCAAAAAATAATTCATTACTTTTGCCGTTGGAAAAGAATGTCCTGCCGCTGACGAGGAACATCTCTTATCAGCCATGCTTTTCCTTTTTATTTTTTAATTCTTTAATTTTTAATCACCTATGGGATTCTTTAAATCTTTTTTCTCCGGCAAGTCAGACAGTCCGACAAATGAGAAACAAAAAAACCGAGCAGAAGAATTTTGAGATATTCAAGTATGACGGTATGCGTGCACAACGCATGGGCCGTACAGACTACGCCATCAAATGCTTCATTGAAGCCCTTGCCATTCAGGAAGACTTTGAAACCATGGGCTACCTTGCCCAAGTCTACACCCAGACCAACGAACTGGACGAGGCACACAAACTACTGGAACGCATGACCGAAATAGAGCCGGAACATACCTCCACCTACCTCAGTCTTGCCAACGTATGCTACATGCAGGAAGACTATCCTGCCATGGCAGGAGCGGCAAAGAAAGCTATCGAAATAGAAGAGGGCAACGCCATGGCACACTACCTGCTAGGCAAAGCAGACAATGGGCAAGGGGACGGCATCATGTGCATCGCTCATCTTACGAAAGCCATCGTACTGAAAGATGATTTCATCGAAGCACGTCTGCTTCGTGCCGAAGCACTGGTCCAAATGCAGCAATACAAGGAAGCGATGGAAGACATAGACACCATTCTGGCACAAGACCCGGAAGACGAAAGTGCCATCTTGCTCCGCGGAAAGATAGAAGAAGCTACGGGAAACAAAGAAAAAGCAGAAAGCAGTTATCAGAAAGTGACAGAGTTGAATCCCTTCAACGAACAAGCCTTCCTCTACTTAGGACAGCTTTACATCACCCAAAACAAGCTGGCAGAAGCCATCGAGCTCTTTACGGAAGCCACAGAACTGAACCCTAATTTCGCAGAGGCCTATCATGAGCGCGGACGTGCCAAGTTGCTGAACGGAGACAAGGAAGGCTCTGCGGAGGACATGAAGAAAGGACTGGAACTCAATCCTAAAGAGATACAGAACTTTAACGGACAATATGGTAACCAACCGGGGGGAAGTACCGGTAATATCCTAGGATTATAACAAATTCAATTATTGCCGCCAATGAAACGAAATTTATTTCTATCAGTACTTTTTGTACTGATGTTCGCACCTGCCCATGCACAGCAAGTGAACATATTGTCCTATAACGTACATAATTGCATCGGTATGGACAAGGAGTACAATTACCGACGCATTGCCAATGTTATCAGTCAAACTTCTCCGGACATAGTCGCCCTGCAGGAACTTGACAGTGTAACGGTGCGCAACAAAGGAATCCATGCTCTCGGAGAACTAGAAAAACTGACCGGAATGCACGAGACTTATGCAGCAGCCATTCCTTTTTCAGGGTGGAAGCTACGGCATCGGAATCCTCTCCAGAGAGATACCCATAAAATACAAAATCATTCCAATGCCCGGACGGGAAGAAAAACGTACCCTCATTATTGCAGAATTTAAAGATTATGTATTTTGTGCCACACACCAGTCCCTCACTCCAGAAGACCAGCTCCTTGCCGTACCATTGATAGAAAAAGCCTTGCAAAACGTCGATAAGCCCATCTTTATGGCAGGCGACATGAACTCTGCACCAGCAAGCGCTCCCCAGCTGGAATTGGCAAAACATTTTGCCACCCTCAATGACACAACCTCTTATACTTTCCCGGCAGACCGTCCCAACCGATGTATAGACTACATCTACGGCTATTCCAAGAATGGGTATCGGTTTGACGTACAATACCGGAAAGTCATAGAAGACACCATTTCATCCGACCATCGTCCGGTTCAAGTCATTGTACAAATTAAAGGGAAATAAGTTAAATTGCTACTATCCCTCAAAAAAACATTGTTTTTTGTTTGTATATAAAAGAAAAGCATTACTTTTGTCGCGTAATTCAAAAACAGAGAATACAAGTATGAAGTCATTTACTTATGCATATTACTTCGTTTTTTTACTTTTACTTTAGCCAGAAAGTAGAGCGGGAGTTTGTATGTATCAAGTGACATGATGCTTAAGGACTGAGATGAAGAAATTAATCATATAAATCCCGCTTCCATATGGACGCGGGAATTTTTTTATATAACCCTATTAAAACAATGAAAAAGATAGCAATTCAAGGAACACTCGGCTCATATCACGATATCGCCGCACACAAGTACTTCGAGGGAGAAGAAATAGAGTTAATCTGTTGTGCCAACTTCGAAGACGTGTTTACTTCGATACGGAAAGACAGCCAGGTCATCGGAATGCTAGCCATCGAAAATACGATAGCGGGAAGCCTGCTGCACAACAATGAACTGTTGAGACAAAGCGGTACGCAGATTATCGGCGAATACAAGCTGCGCATCTCACATAGCTTCGTCTGCCTGCCCGAAGAAAGCTGGGAAGACCTGACAGAAGTCAACTCCCACCCTATCGCCCTGATGCAATGCCGTGAATTCCTCGGACAGCACCCCAGTATAAAAGTGGTGGAAGGCGAAGATACCGCCCGCAGTGCCGAAATCATCCAAAAAGAAAACCTGAAAGGCCATGCTGCCATCTGCTCCAAAGCAGCCGCAGAGCGTTATGGCATGAAGATTCTGCAGGAAGGTATCGAAACAAACAAGCACAACTTCACCCGCTTCCTTGTGGTAGCCGACCCTTGGCAGGTGGATGAACTGAACCGGCACCGCAGCAAGGATGTCAACAAGGCCAGCATGGTGTTCACACTGCCCCACACCGAAGGAAGCCTTTCTCAAGTATTGTCCATCTTGTCCTTCTACAGAATCAATCTGACCAAAATACAGTCCCTCCCCATCATCGGACGGGAATGGGAGTATCAGTTTTACGTAGATGTCGTGTTCGACAATGTACTGAGATACAAACAATCTATCGCAGCAATCACACCGCTGACCAAAGAACTAAAAATATTAGGAGAATATGAAGATGGAAAATCAAACATCTAAGATAAAGCCAGCCGAACGTCTGGCAAGCGTAAGCGAATACTACTTCTCGAAGAAACTGAAAGAAGTGGCGCAAATGAACGCCGAAGGCAAGGATGTCATCAGTCTGGGCATCGGAAGCCCTGATATGCCACCCTCTGAAAAGACCATCCAAACGCTGTGCGAAGCCGCCTGCAACCCAGATGGACACGGCTACATGCCCTACGTGGGCATCCCCGAACTGCGCCAAGCCTTTGCCCGGTGGTACGAGAAGTGGTACGGCGTAGCATTGAATCCCAACACAGAGATACAACCGCTTATCGGTTCCAAAGAAGGCATCCTGCACGTGACGCTTGCCTTTGTCAACCCCGGCGAACAAGTGCTGGTGCCCAATCCGGGGTATCCCACCTACACCTCATTGAGCAAGATTCTCGGTGCCGAAGTGGTGAACTACAACCTAAAAGAAGAAAACGGCTGGATGCCCGACTTCGACGAGCTGGAACAAATGGACATGAGCCGCGTGAAGCTGATGTGGACCAACTATCCCAACATGCCCACCGGAGCCAACGCCACCCCCGAACTATACCGGAAGTTGGTAGACTTTGCCCGCCGCAAGGACATCGTCATCGTGAACGACAACCCCTACAGCTTCATCCTGAACGAACACCCCATCAGTATCCTCAGCATCCCCGGCGCCAAGGAGTGTTGCATAGAGTTCAACTCCATGAGCAAGAGCCACAACATGCCGGGCTGGCGTATCGGCATGCTTGCCTCTAATGCCGACTTCGTGCAATGGATACTGAAAGTGAAAAGCAACATCGACAGCGGCATGTTCCGCGCCATGCAACTCGCCGCCGCCACTGCACTGGAAGCCGAACACGACTGGTATGACGGCAACAACGCCAACTACCGCAACCGCCGCAGGCTGGCAGGCGAAATCATGCACACCCTGGGATGCACATACGATGAAAACCAGGTAGGCATGTTCCTCTGGGGCAAAATACCCGACACCTGTGCCGATGTGGAGGAGCTGACGGAACGCGTGCTGCACAAGGCGCGTGTATTCATCACCCCGGGATTTATCTTCGGCAGCAACGGCAAGAGATACATCCGCATCTCCCTCTGCTGCAAGGACCAGAAGCTGGCAGAAGCATTGAGCCGCATCAAGGAGATAATGAATTAGCACATAGGATATAGTATATTAAGAATCATACCCTTATGCTTACCTGTATTTTCAAAGGCAGGTAAATGCATTTTCCATATAGGGTAACGATAGTTCCCATATAGGAAAACGGACAGTGAAAAAGAGACATTCATACAACGAACTTTAAAAAACTAATAAACGAAAAAATATGGAACTCGAATTAGAACCCATCACCCTTCCCGGCATTGAGGACAAACGCCCCTCATCATTGCCGGCCCTTGTAGCGCAGAGACAGAAGAACAAGTAATGAGCACTGCCAAACAACTGGCAGACAAAGGCATCAAACTATTCCGTGCCGGCATCTGGAAACCGCGTACCAAACCGGGCGGTTTCGAAGGCGTCGGTGTAGACGGCCTTGCCTGGCTGAAAGAGGTAAAGAAGGAAACCGGCATGTACGTTTCCACCGAAGTAGCCACCGCCAAACATGTATACGAATGCCTAAAGGCTGGAGTTGACCTTCTTTGGGTAGGTGCACGTACCACCGCCAACCCTTTCGCCGTACAAGAAATTGCTGATGCACTGAAAGGCGTCGATATCCCGGTACTGGTAAAGAATCCGGTAAATCCCGACTTGGAGCTCTGGATTGGAGCTCTGGAACGCATCAACAATGCAGGCCTGAAACGCCTAGGTGCCATCCACCGCGGATTCAGCAGCTATGACAAGAAGCTCTACCGTAACTTGCCCCAATGGCATATCCCCATTGAGTTGCGCCGACGCATCCCGAACCTGCCCATCATCTGCGACCCCAGCCATATAGGTGGAAAGCGCGAACTGGTAGCTCCACTCTGCCAGCAAGCTATGGATTTGGGCTTCAACGGACTGATTATCGAAAGTCACTGCAACCCGGATTGTGCCTGGAGCGATGCAGCACAACAAGTAACTCCGGATGTGCTAGATTACATCCTCAACCTGCTCGTCATCCGCAAGGAAACGCAAAGCACTGAAAACCCTCAGTGAATTACGTAAGCAGATTGACGAATGTGATAACAATCTCATTCAAGAGCTGGCCAAGCGAATGCGTGTGGCACGAGAAATCGGCACTTACAAAAAGGAACATGATATGACCATCCTACAAACCGGACGCTACAACGAAATCCTTGAGAAACGCGGCTCGCAAGGTGCATTGTGCGGTATGGATGCCGAGTTCATCAAAAAGGTATTTGAGGCGATACACGAAGAGAGTGTGAGGCAACAAATGGAAATTATAAATAAGTAATTATTTAATGTACTAATGTGCCAATGTGCTAATTGGCTGCGCAGTAATGCCGCATGGCAATTAGCACATCAGCACATTAACACATTAGCACATTAAACATCATGAGAATATTAATACTTGGAGCCGGAAAAATGGGCTCTTTCTTTACAGATATATTGAGTTTCCAGCACGAGACGGCTGTGTTCGACGTTAACCCGCACCAACTGCGTTTTGTCTACAACACCTACCGTTTCACTACATTGGAAGAAATCAAGGAATTCGAACCAGAACTAGTCATCAATGCAGCTACGGTGAAATACACACTGGACGCCTTCCGCCAAGTGCTGCCAGTACTGCCTAAGGACTGCATCATCAGTGACATTGCTTCGGTAAAGACCGGATTGAAGAAATTTTACGAAGAAAGCGGTTTCCGATATGTATCGACACACCCCATGTTCGGCCCGACTTTTGCCAGTCTTAGTAATCTGAATACAGAGAATTGCCATCATCATCAGCGAAGGCGACCATCTGGGTAAAATCTTCTTCAAGGACTTATATTACCAGACAATGAAGCTAAATATCTTTGAATATACATTCGACGAACATGATGAGACTGTAGCCTATTCGCTGTCCATCCCTTTTGTTTCTACCTTCGTATTTTCGGCAGTCATGAAACACCAGGAAGCTCCGGGCACTACATTCAAAAAGCACATGGCTATCGCCAAAGGATTGCTGAGTGAAGACGATTACCTGCTCCAAGAAATTCTCTTCAACCCGCGCACTCCCTCACAAGTGGAGAACATCCGTCTGGAACTGAAGAATCTGCTGGAAATCATCAACAACAAGGATGCGGAAGGCATGAAGAAGTATCTGACCAAAATCAGAGAAAAGATTAAATAGATAAAATGTCCATTGTGAAAACATCAGGTTCCCTCGTCCTCAACGAGGGACTTTTTTTTATCTTTGCACTGTTAATAGAACCGCTTTCATGATAGACCAACCCACTATAGACAGAATTCTTGATGCCGCACAAATATACGATGTCGTATCGGACTTCGTTACCCTGCGCAAACGCGGTGTGAATTATGTAGGACTGTGTCCCTTCCACGATGACAAAACCCCTTCCTTCTATGTATCTCCCGCCAAAGGGCTCTGCAAGTGCTTTGCCTGCGGAAAAGGAGGAAATGTAGTGCATTTCATCATGGAACACGAACAGATGTCTTATCCTGAGGCACTGAAATATCTTGCTAAGAAATACGGCATTGAAATCAAAGAACGCGAACTATCCAGTGAGGAGAAGATAGCACAGAGCGAACGGGAAAGCCTCTTCATCGTAAACAACTTTGCCCGCGACTACTTCCAGAACATCCTAAAGAACCACATAGACGGACGGAGTATCGGCATGGCCTATTTCCGCAGCCGCGGCTTCCGCGATGACATCATCGAGAAGTTCCAGTTAGGTTACTGTACCGAGAGCCACGATGCACTCGCTCAAGAAGCCCTAAAGAAAGGATACAAAAAAGACTATCTCGTCAAGACCGGCCTCTGCTACGAAACAGACGACCACCGACTGCGTGACCGCTTCTGGGGGCGGGTCATCTTTCCGGTACACACTCTCTCCGGCAAGGTGGTAGCTTTCGGAGGACGTGTGCTTGCCGGTGCCACCAAAGGCGTCAAGGTAAAGTACGTCAACTCGCCTGAATCGGAAATTTATCATAAAAGCAACGAGCTGTACGGCATATACTTTGCCAAACAAGCCATTATGAAACAAGATCGTTGCTTTCTGGTCGAAGGTTATACAGACGTCATTTCCATGCACCAATCGGGCATAGAGAATGTGGTTGCTTCTTCGGGTACAGCATTGACACCCGGACAAATCCGGATGATTCATCGCTTCACCAACAATATGACAGTACTTTACGACGGTGATGCTGCCGGTATAAAGGCCTCTATCCGAGGTATTGACATGTTGCTAGAAGAAGGCATGAACGTCAAAGTTTGCCTCCTGCCCGACGGGGACGACCCGGACTCCTTTGCTCGCAAACACAATGCGACGGAATTCCAGAATTTCATACAAGAGAATGAAACGGACTTTATCCGCTTTAAAACCAATCTGTTGCTTGAAGATGCAGGAAAAGACCCCATCAAGCGCGCCGAGCTTATAGGAAACCTTGTGCAGAGCATTTCCATCATTCCCGAAGCCATTGTGCGCGATGTCTATATCAAGGAGTGCGCCCAATTACTGCACGTAGAAGACAAACTGCTGGTTTCTGAGGTTGCCAAACGTCGCGAAAAGCAAGCCGAGCAACAAGCTGAGCGAGCAGAACGTGAGCGTCGGTCGGCCAATGCCTCAAGAGCCAATGCAGAAGCAGGCATCAATGGCAGTCAAACAGCCACAGTTGCCCCCCCCGACGCACAGCAAGTTATCGGCTACCCGCCCGAATCACTGCCTGCCAGTCTCCCTTCCGAAACACCTCCACCTTTTCTACCCCAGGAAGAATATGTATCCTTCATCCCGCAGGAAGGCAAGGAAGGCCAGGAGTTCTATAAATACGAACGGCTTATTCTGAAGATGGTAGTGCTCTATGGCGAGCGGGTGATGTGCAATGTCACCAATGAAGAGGGGGCAGGAAACTCCTATCACTGTAACTGAATATATAGTCAATGATTTAAAAGAAGACGAGCTTGCCTTCCATAATCCGCTTCACCGGCAAATCCTGACAGAGGCTGCCGAACGTATCCACAATGAGGGCTTTACTGCCGAACGGTATTTTGTGGCGCATCCCGACCCCGTCATCAGCAAGCTGAGCGTGGAGCTTATCAGCAACCGCTATCAGTTAAGGAAATCACAGATAGAACAAATGGTGACGGACGAAGAACGCCTTTATGAGCTAATACCACGGTTAATGATTAACTTCAAATATGCCATCGTCTGCGAAGAATTGAAGCATACTCTATTTGCATTGCAAAACCCTACCATAGCCAACGATGAAACTCAATGCAACAGTATCATGGAGCGCTACAACGAATTGAACAAAGTAAAAAGCATCATGGCAAAGCGACTGGGAGACAGAGTCATCCTGAATTTTTAAATTCAATTCGGAGAGTTTTCTATCAAGAATTATGCCTGATTAAATTCATAAATTCCTCGCGGGTCTTCGCTTGGTTGAATGCTCCGGTAAAATCGGATGTAGTGGTAATGGAGTTCTGTTTCTCTACTCCGCGCATCTGCATGCACATGTGTTTAGCCTCCACAACAACCATAACCCCCAGCGGATTCAGCGTCTCCTGAATACATTCTTTTATTTGGAGAGTCATACGTTCCTGCACTTGCAGGCGGTGAGAGAAAATATCCACTACGCGGGCTATCTTGCTCAGTCCGGTAATATAGCCGTTAGGAATATATGCCACATGTGCCTTTCCGTAGAAGGGAAGCATGTGATGTTCGCAAAGTGAGAAAAAATCAATGTCTTTCACAATCACCATCTGACTGTATTCTTCTTGAAACTTGGCTGAACGGAGTACCTCGTGCGGGTCCATATGATACCCTTTCGTCAACGACAACATGGCCTTCGCAACCCGTTCAGGTGTCTTCTGCAAACCTTCACGTCCGGCATCTTCACCCAGCAGAGTAAGGATGCGGTGATAATGTTCCTTCAGTTCATCCAATGAAGGAGATACAATTTCTTCTTTTCCTAACATGATATTCTTTATAAAGGGATATTTATCTGCTCTTTCACAATAGAGACTTCCTTGAATACACCGGTAGCCCGCAACTGACGCATCATGGCATCCGCTTCTTCGATACTGCGGAAATCTCCTGCACGGCACAACCAGCGAGGAGGATTGAAAGAGGTATAAACTGTAAGTTCGGGGAAATGTTCCTTGATGCGGGTAGCTACCGCATAAGCTTCGTTCTTGGCCTGACGAGTATTATTCCCTGCATAAACCTGTATGCGGTAACCCGAACTTTTAATTACTTTCTGCTCATCCGAACCGGCAGGTACATATTCCGAACCTATCAATGCCGCAATGCGCGCATCTTGATGGGATAGTCACCCTGCCTTGTCCTGGTACATTACGTTCCAGGCTTTTCACAATATTGTTCTGCGCTACAGAAATCGTTGCAAAAACGAAACATGCAACTAAAAGTAAACCAAGCTTTTTCCATAATTGATAATTGATAGTAGATAATTGATAATGAAAAAT
>ENA-OQBL01000751-OQBL01000751.1-human-gut-metagenome-genome-assembly--contig:-NODE-751-length-15411-cov-2.808558_pt1 | contig 15411 bp, 23 predicted proteins | sample MGYA00242747_ERZ504553 | MGnify/ENA primary metagenome ERZ504553 (study PRJEB26092, sample SAMD00036240) | human gut metagenome | host: Homo sapiens | study: EMG produced TPA metagenomics assembly of...
TTAAGAAGGCAAGCTGGTAAAATATAAGAAGGAGGCAAATTCAAATGACTATGAGTGATCCGATTGCAGATATGCTTACAAGAATCCGTAATGCAAATACTGCAAAACATGATACAGTAGATGTACCTGCATCTAAAATGAAAATCGCTATTGCTGATATCCTTGTAAATGAAGGATATATCGAAAAGTATGATCTGGTAGATGAAGGTTCCTTCAAGACCATTCATATCACCCTGAAATACGGCGCTGATAAGAACGAAAAGATCATCACAGGACTGAAGAGAATTTCCAAACCGGGTCTGCGTATCTACGCCGGCAAGGATGAGCTGCCGAAGGTACTGGGCGGACTGGGAATCGCAATCCTGTCCACAAACAAGGGCGTTATCACCGACAAAGAGGCTCGTAAGCTTCAGGTAGGCGGCGAGGTGCTGGCTTACGTCTGGTAAGTACGGAACTTTTCCCGTATGTTCATATAGAAACTGAAAACAGAGAAGACACAAGTCTTTTCCGAAAATCTAAGTTATAGGAGGAAATTTGGTATGTCACGTATTGGAAGACTGCCAGTGGCGATTCCTGCAGGAGTTACTGTAGAAGTCAATGAAGCAAACCACGTAGTGGTAAAAGGACCGAAAGGCACACTGGAGAGAACTCTCCCGGTGGAAATGACGATCAAAGTGGAAGATGGTCATGTGGTTGTCACAAGACCGAACGATCTGAAGAAAATGAAATCCCTGCACGGACTGACGAGAACTCTGATCCAGAACATGGTTGTCGGCGTAAGTGAAGGATATACAAAAACTCTCGAAGTAAATGGTGTTGGTTACAGAGCGGCAAAACAGGGCAACAAGCTGGTTCTGTCTCTGGGATACTCTCATCCGGTAGAGATGGTGGATCCGGAAGGACTTACCTCCGCGGTTGACGGAAACAAGATTGTTGTATCCGGTATCGATAAAGAGAAAGTCGGACAGTATGCCGCTGAAATCAGAGATAAGAGAAGACCGGAGCCGTACAAGGGCAAGGGAATCAAGTATGCTGATGAGGTAATCAGACGTAAGGTTGGTAAGACCGGTAAGAAATAATTAAGGAGAGTGTGAAAATGATTAGTAAAGTATCAAGAGCGCAGGTGCGCCAGAAAAAGCACAGAAGATTACGCAATCATATCGTTGGAACCGCACAGCGTCCGCGTCTTTGCGTATTCCGAAGCAATAACCATATGTATGCTCAGATTATTGACGATACAGTTGGACGTACTTTAGTTTCAGCTTCTACTCTTCAGAAAGACGTAAAAGCAGAAGTGGAGAAAACCAACAACGTAGCAGCAGCAGCATATCTTGGAACCGTGTTAGGCAAAAAATGCAGTAGAAGCCGGTATTAAAGAAGTTGTCTTTGACAGAGGCGGATTTATATATCAGGGTAAAGTTCAGGCATTTGCAGACGCAGCAAGAGAAGCCGGACTGGAATTCTAAGAAAGGAAGGAAAAGAACACATGAAGCGTACTATTATTGATGCAAGCCAGTTTGAACTGGAAGAAAAAGTCGTATCAATTAAGCGTGTTACCAAGGTTGTTAAGGGTGGTCGTAACTTCCGTTTCTCAGCTTTAGTAGTTGTAGGCGACGGCAATGGTCACGTTGGCGCCGGACTTGGAAAGGCAGCAGAAATTCCGGAAGCAATCCGCAAAGGAAAAGAAGACGCTATGAAGAAACTGGTAAACGTAGCCATTGATGAGACAGGAAGTATCACCCATGACTATGTTGGTAAATTCGGAAGCGCAGAGGTTCTGCTGAAGAGAGCTCCGGAAGGTACCGGTATCATCGCAGGTGGTACCTGCGCGTGCGGTTATCGAGCTTGCAGGTATCAAAAACATCCGTACAAAATGTATGGGATCCAGAAACAAACAGAACGTTGTACTGGCTACAATCGCAGGTTTAAGTGAGCTGAAGACTCCGGAAGAAGTAGCAAAACTTCGCGGCAAATCTGTAAACGAACTGTTTGCTTAAGGAGGACGTAAAAATGGCAGATAAATTAAAAGTAACTCTGGTGAAATCTCCGATCGGATGTGTTCCGAAACACAGAAAAACCGTTGAGGCACTGGGGCTGAGAAAAGTAAACAAGACAGTGGAACTGCCGGACAACGCAGCAGTTCGCGGCATGGTGAATCAGGTATCTTACCTGGTGAAAGTAGAAGAAGCATAATAAAACTCAGTAAGGAGGTACCGAAATGGATTTATCAAATTTACAGCCGGCAGAAGGCTCCAGACACAGTGATAATTTCCGCAGAGGCCGTGGACACGGTTCAGGAAACGGAAAGACAGCTGGTAAGGGCCACAAAGGTCAGAAGGCTCGTTCCGGAGCACCGAGACCGGGCTTTGAAGGCGGTCAGATGCCGTTATACAGACGTCTTCCTAAGAGAGGATTTACCTGCAGAAATTCCAAAGAGATCGTTGGAATCAATGTATCTGCACTGAATCGTTTTGAGGACGGTGCGACGGTTACTGTTGAGACAATGGTTGAGAGCGGACTGGTTACCAACCCGAAAGACGGCGTTAAGATTCTTGGAAATGGTGAAATTACCAAGAAACTGAATGTTAAAGTAAATGCATACAGCGAAGGCGCGAAAGCAAAAATTTGAAGCGGCAGGTGGAACAGTCGAGGTGATCTAATGTTTAAGACACTGGTCAATGCATTTAAAATCAAAGATGTGCGTCACAGAATTCTGTATGTTCTTCTGATGCTGTGTGTGATCCGTCTGGGTTCCCAGATGCCGGTTCCGGGAGTAAATACAGAATATTTCAGCGCATATTTTGCAAACAGCACGAACGACGCGTTCAGCTTCCTGAATGCTTTCACAGGTGGAGGATTTGACCAGTTCTCCATCTTCGCGCTGAGCATTACCCCGTATATCACGTCTTCCATTATCATTCAGCTCCTCACTATTGCAATTCCGAAACTGGAAGAGATGCAGAGGGACGGTGAAGAGGGAAGAAAGAAAATGACGGCGATCACCCGTTATGTGACAGTAGCTCTTGCTCTGTTTGAGTCTGTGGCTCTTGCGGTAGGGTTTGGCAGACAGGGTCTGCTGAAAGAATTTAATGCGGTGAATGTCATTGTGGCAGTGGCAGTATTGACTGCTGGTTCCGCATTTCTGATGTGGGTCGGTGAACAGATCAATGACAAAGGTGTGGGAAACGGTATTTCGATGGTTCTTCTGATTAATATTCTTTCCCGCATTCCTCAGGACATGATCACACTGTATGAGACCTTTGTGCAGGGAAAAAACCCTTGCCAGAGCGGCTTTGATCTGGGTGATCATCATTGCGGTGATTGTCGCTGTTGTTGTGCTTGTTCTGATTCTGAACGGCGCAGAGCGGAGAATTCCGGTACAGTATTCGAAAAAGATGGCAGGAAGAAAGATGATTGGCGGTCAGTCCTCTCATATTCCGCTGAAGGTAAATACGGCCGGTGTTATTCCGATTATCTTTGCCTCCTCGATTATGTCTTTCCCGTCGATGATCCTTACTTTCATGGGCAAGAGCGATATCGGAGGATGGGGCGGCAGGATTCTGGCAATGCTCAGTTCCAATAACTGGTTTGACCCGGATCAGCCGTTAAGTTCTGTGGGATTGATTCTGTATATTGTAATGGTTATTTTCTTTGCGTATTTCTATACGTCCATTACATTCAATCCATTGGAAGTTGCAGATAATATGCGCAAGCAGGGCGGGTTTTATCCCAGGCATCCGTCCGGGAAAATCCACCGTGGATTATCTGACCAGTATTTTGAATTACATTATCTTTATAGGAGGAGCCGGACTGACGATCGTGGCAGTCATCCCGTTCTTCTTTAACGGTTTCTTTAACGCCAACGTTTCTTTCGGAGGAACTTCTCTGATCATTATCGCGAGCGTTATTCTGGAAACTCTGAAGCAGATCGAGTCCATGATGCTGGTTCGTAACTATAAAGGCTTTCTGAATGATTAGGCATTTTCAGGGGCTGCTGCAAGAATGCGGCAGGCCCTAAAAGTGTATAAGGAGGATATGGGTATGAAGGTTATTATGCTTGGAGCACCGGGAGCCGGAAAGGGAACACAGGCGAAAAAGATTGCGGAAAAATATCAGATTCCTCACATCTCCACCGGAGATATTTTCCGTGCGAACATCAAAGAGGGGACGGAGTTGGGAACAAAGGCCAAAGCCTATATGGATAAAGGCGAGCTGGTTCCGGATGAGCTGACCTGTGATCTTGTGGTGGACAGAATTTCCAAGCCGGATGCAGCGAACGGCTATGTTCTGGATGGATTCCCGAGAACAATTCCTCAGGCGGAAGCGCTGACCCGCGCTCTGGAGGGCAGAGGCGAGAAGATTGATTTCGCGATCAATGTGGAAGTTCCGGATGAGAATATTGTCCGCCGCATGGGAGGACGCCGTGCCTGCCTGAAATGCGGAGCCACATACCATGTGGAGTATAATGCGCCGAAGGTTGAAAATGTCTGTGACGTATGCCAGGGCGAACTGGTTCTGCGTGACGACGATAAGCCGGAGACGGTTCAGAAACGCCTCTCGGTCTATCATGCTCAGACACAGCCTTTGATTGATTATTATAAGGCGGAAGGCGTACTTGCAGAGGTAGACGGAACACAGGATATCGACGTTGTGTTCCAGGATATCACAAAGATTTTAGGAGCGTAAGAAATGTCCGTATCAATTAAAACTGCCAGTGAGATAGAAAAGATGCGTCATGCATGCCATCTGCTTGAGCAGGTGCATGACGAACTGGGAAAAGGCGATTCATCCGGGTATGTCCACCTGGGAAATCGACAAACTGGGTGAAGAGATTATCCGCAGCTTCGGATGCATCCCGAACTTTCTGAATTACAATGGGTATCCTGCGTCCATCTGTGTGTCGGTCAACGACGAGGTGGTACATGGAATCCCGAGCAAACGCCGGATTCTCAGGGAAGGCGACATTGTCAGCCTGGATGCCGGCTTGATTTACGAAGGGTATCATTCGGATGCGGCCCGCACACATGCGGTCGGAGAGATCAGCCCGGAAGCGAAGAAACTGATCGAGGTAACAAGACAGAGTTTCTTTGAAGGAATCAAGTATGCAAAGGCAGGGAATCATCTCCACGAGATTTCAAAGGCCATCGGGGACTATGCCGAGAGTTTTGGATACGGAGTAGTGAGAGATCTCTGCGGGCATGGAATCGGAACCAGTCTGCACGAAGATCCGCAGATCCCGAATTTTGCCCAGAAAGCCGTGGAATCCGTCTGCAGCCGGGAATGACCCTGGCCATTGAGCCGATGATCAATCTTGGACGGCCGGAGGTACGCTGGCTGGACGACGACTGGACGGTTGTGACGGAGGACGGAAGTCTCTCCGCACACTATGAAAACACGATACTGATTACGGAGGGTGAGCCGGAGATTCTGACGCTGACCCACAGGGAGGAAGAACTATGAGATCGGCCAGTGCGGGTATGTTTGCCAGAAGCCTGGCAGGACACGACAAAGGCAGGCTTTTTGTCGTCGTCCGGGTGGAGGAACCGTATGTCTATCTGGCAGACGGTAAAAACAGGCTGCTGGAAAAGCCGAAGAAGAAAAAGCTGATGCATGTTCAGCTTGATTACCAGCAGGCAGACTTTTCTTCTGATCTTGAAATCCGAAAAGCATTGAAAGCAAAGGAGGTTTGAAATTTATGTCCAAGGCAGATGTAATTGAAGTGGAAGGAACAGTTCTCGAGAAACTGCCGAATGCGATGTTCAAGGTAGAGCTGGAGAACAAACACGTTGTTCTGGCGCACATCAGCGGCAAGCTGCGTATGAACTTTATCCGTATCCTTCCGGGAGATAAGGTTACGATTGAGCTTTCTCCGTATGATCTGGATAAGGGACGCATTATCTGGAGAGATAAATAAAGCGGACGAGTTTTTGAGAGAAGTATAAAATGCCTGTTTGGGAAAATCTGCAGAGATAGGCGGATTCACCCGGACAGGCATTTTTCAGGTTTCACGTATGATTTTTCTGTATTCTGACGGGCTGTAACCGGTATACTTTTTGAACATTTTTGAAAAGTATGCAATATCGCTGTATCCGGCCCTGTCGGATATTTCTGCGACAGATTCGTTGCTGTACAGCAGTATTCCTTTTGCGTATTCCATCTTTTTGCGTATTTCATATTGTATTGGAGTCGTGTTCAGACTTTTTTTCGAACAGTCGGATCAGCTGTGCCTTTTCCGGAGGTTCAAACATTTCGTAAATGGCAGTATGTACCCATCTGTGGGACATTTCCTTTCTGCTCTGTTCTTCCCAGTACAGCGCCCGGTGCAGGGCTTCTGACAGATGCTTTTCTCGGTTCTATTACTTTAAATGCGTCTGATATGGCCCAGAATAAGGAGAATTTTATTGAACTGACAGATCTGATCAATGAGGAAACAATGCCGAATCTGCTCAGAGCCTTTGAGGAGGATCCGGAACTGAAGGCAGTCTGTACGGGACGTGACGGAAAAATTTACAGCCTGCCCAAGAAACTTCCGCTGCGGCCGGAAGTCTGCGGCGACATTTTCTATATAAACAAAGAGTGGCTGGACAATCTCAATCTTGCGGTGCCGACCACCTATGAGGAACTGGAAACAGTTCTGGAAAAGTTTATCACGGAAGATGCGGATAATGACGGGGATCCGACAAATGAGATTGCATATTCCAACAGCGCCGGCAGCACACTGCTCAGCGGAGATCTGAGGACGATTTTGTCTCCGTTCGGAACGATGGTAAGCCGTGCCGACAATTATATGGGACTGAACGGGGACGGAGAGCCGGTGTTTATGCCTGCACAGGAAAATTATAAGGAAGCGGTTATCTGGATGCATGAGCTCTGGGAAAAAGGTATCCTGGATCCGGAATATTTTACGCAGGATTCCTCCATGTATAATTCCAAGCTTCAGGCAGAGGGAGGCTCAAAGGTAGGGTTATTCCATGCGTGGACGGCAGATACGATGGCAGGAGAAAATGCGGATCAGTTTATAGCGCTTGAGGCAGTCGCAGGACCGGATGGAAACCATTATGTAGAAAACGCTTCCAATTTTCTGGATATTGCGGACCGGGAGCTGGTGATTACAAAAGAATGTGAAGATCCGGAAAAACTTCTTGCCTGGGCGGATGATTTCTATACAGACCTGGCGTCCATGCAGATGATGTACGGTTCGATTTCCGACGGATGCATTACAGATAACGGTGACGGAACTTATTCTGTCAATGAACCGGAAGATGGTGCGTCTCTGGATACCGAGGCATGGTCCAATTCTCTGCGGGAATTTGGTCCAAAATATATGAGTCCGGAATTTTATGATAAGGTTTCCCTTCCGGAAAGCCAGGGCGACGGAATTAAGCTGAAGGAAGAAACAGCTTTTGAGGGTGTCGATGCTGTTTTTCTGTTCTGATTTTTCAGCGCGGGTTACAGAAATCATTTTTGAAACATACATTGTTGCGTTTTCAGTTTTGCAGCAGTCTCTTATTCTGACAAAAGCATGTGCTCGATATATCCCTGCTGGAAGAACGGATCTTCCGACAGAGAGAGTTCAGCGGCGTGCCGTAGGATTTCTTCCGCTTTTCTCATGCTTTCGGGATCTTCCGCCAGCATCACTGCACCGCTCAGCGAGGTGTTCCCCACAGCCTGAATGATATCGGAAAATTCTTCCGGAAACATACCGATCTGAATCGCCTTTTCACAGTCCAGCCGGTATCCGAAGCCGCCGGCGAGGCAGACACGGCTTACCTGGGAGGCGGTGACGCCATACCTTTTCAGAAGGGTTTCGATGCCGGCGCGCACCGCTGCTTTTGCCAGCTGAATCTCCCGGACGTCCTTCTGCCAGAGGCATATCCGTTCGTTGTCCGGCGTACGGGCAATTTCTATCCGTTCTCAAACCACAGCGCTTCCATCTTCCCGGTATTGTCAATCACTTCCCCACGAAGCAGTTCCTCTGTGATTTCAATCACACCTGTCCCGCAGATGCCGATGGGCGGCTGCCCCGCCGATGGTTTCAAAGGATAAAGAGGTCCCCGTCCAATGCGCGCTGCAGATCGCGCCCGGAACGCTGCCGGTTCCACAGATAATATTCCCGCCTTCAAAAGCGGGACCGGCTGCGGTGGATGCCGCGAGCATCCGCTCTTTATTTCCGAGAACCATTTCTCCATTGGTGCCGAGATCAATCAGCAGGGAAATCTGATCGCTGCTTTCCATAGAAAGGGAGCAAAGTCCGGAAACAATGTCTGAGCCCACGAAGGCGGAGATTCCGGGATAAATCTTTACCTGTGTCCTGGGGTCTGCCTCATCGAACCATTGTCTGAGGGGAAACTTCAGCGCTTCAATATGACAGGGACGGAACGGGGCGTGCCCGAGTTCTTCGCAGGAAAATCCCATCAGAAGATGGATCATGGTGGTGTTTCCGGCCACTGCCGCCGCAGACAGGCCGTTCCAGGTCACATGATTCCGGCTCTGCAGCTGACGGATTCCGTCGTACAGGGCGGTGCGGATAAGATCCCTCAGAATCGGTCCGTCTCCGTTGTTGGCAGCCTGGATTCTTGCGATTACGTCCGCGCCGTACAGAGCCTGTGGATTTAAAGCGGTGTAAGTATCCTGATTTTTCTCCCATACCATCTGGATCGCAAGAGTTGTAGTACCAAGATCGATCGCCAGGACATATGAGCTGTCGGAACTGCCGGGAAGCTTTCCCAGGATTATGGGATGGCTTTCCGGGGCGGAAGTTTCAAAGGCTGTGACCGCCTGTATTTCCTTCTGGCGGGAGGATTTCATCCAGATCACAAGATCTTCCTCCGGAATTCCATGATAGGCAAGCCGCCATCCTTCCGCCAGTTCTTTCGGAGAGAACACATTCCGGTCTTCCGCAGAGATTTCAAGATGACCTTTCAATACTCTGATCCTGCATTTTCCGCATCTCCCTGTTCCGCCGCAGGCCGCCGGGATCGAGAGGCCGTTTTTGCGCATGTCTTCCAGAAGGGTTCCGCCGCTTTCAAAGGTGATGCGCGATACAGCGCCTGAAACTGCTTCTTCCGCCGTTGTGGGACAGTCAGTGCTTTCCAAGACAGTAATGCTTACCTGCTCCACGTGCCGGAAGGAGCAGGTGAGGTTCGGACATGTCCGGCAGTTGTGTCCGGCCCCGGAACAGCTGTGTATCCGGGGAGGTGAGGTAGACGCTGCAGCTGGTTTTCAGAGGACGGTACATGAATCCTTCCGTGATTTCCAGCCCCAGCAGCCGGTCAGCGTGAAGCTGAATCAGAGCCTCACGCTGCATTTCCATGGTAAGATCCTGTGGAGCCGCCAGCCGCCGCCGGATTCCGAGCTTCCATTCCCGGCAGAAGCTGTGAAGCACTTTCTGGCTGTCGGTTTCCAGTGAAAACAAAGCAGCGTCAGCCATAGCGTCGGCCAGCATTCCTCTGACATAGTCACCGTTCTGAAACGCACGGCTGCTGTAGTCGCTGATCTCCTGTCCCACAGTCAGAATGGATAGTACAGCGTCTTCCTTCCCGGAACCGCCGTCTGTTCTGCAGGAGGCGGGGACATATCCTTTTCCGAGAATTCCTTTCGGTCTGCAAAGCGCCAGCATTTCAGGCAGAATTTCCCGGAAAGTCTCCTCCATTTCATGGTAGACAGGGGAATCGGGAAAACAGTTAAGCTGCGCAAAAACTTTTTCCTTATCGATTTCCACATGCAGATGCGTCAAAAGCTTTCTATCATCCATACAGGTCTTCCTTTCGCATATGTTTCCAAAAGAAAACTGCCGGCTGGCTGCCGCTGTCCTTTGTCATGCACTCTTTTCCAGAACCGCTTTCTTTGCCACATCCGCGGCAGTAGCGGCATCCGGGGTATAGTAATCGGCGCCTATTTTCTGGGAAAAACTGTCGTTTACCGGCGCGCCGCCGATCATGACAATGTATTTGTCCCGCAGATTTCTGTCGGACAGCTCGGTGATCAGCGCCTCCATATTTGTCATGGTCGTGGTAAGCAGGGCCGACATACAGATGACATCCGCACCGATTTCTTCTGCTTTGTCGATGAAAGTATCCGCAGATACATCGACGCCCAGATCATGCACCTCGAATCCTGCGCCTTTCAGCATCATGACAACCAGATTTTTTCCGATATCATGCAAATCTCCTTTCACAGTTCCGACCACAGCCTTTCCCACCGGCTTGTTGCCGATTTCCACCAGTCTGGGCTCCAGAACGGACAGACCTACGTTCAGCGCTCTGGCCGCAACCAGAACCTCCGGGACAAAAATTTCATCCCTTTTAAATTTCGCGCCGATAATGGTCATGCCGGCCAGAAGTCCGTCGTCCAGAATTGCCTTTGGATCCACGCCCTCATCCAGCGCCTGCTGAACCAGCGCCTTTACATTTTTTGCTCTGCCTTTCCGCAGAAATTCCGAGATTTCCTGGATAATTTCCATGTTGTTTTCCTCCGTTTACGATAGATGATGATGCGCAACCGTTCAGACTGCGGAGCGGTCACGATTTCCCGGTGTGTGAGAGTTCCGCCTCTCGTAAGTTATATCAATATTTTATCTGATGTGGAAAATTAGTATTGTAATTTTTTTGGCTGTTGGTACTTTTTTTGTATCCTTTGGAATGTTATAATGGATCCAGAAAGGCTCCGTCTTTCCTGCGGGCATCCGGCATCCGCCGGGCTGCAGAAAGAGACGGAGAATCATCGGGAAAGGGGAATGCATATGACGCCGTATCTCTATACGATAGTGGAAAAACAGAGGCTTGCCGACATGCTGAAAGCTTTTTACTGCTGCGTGGAGCTTCCCATACAGGTGATCGACGATACGGGAAGGATCCTTGATTCCTGTGGAGACATCACGTCGTTCTGCAGCAGGTTCAAGCAGTTTCTTCCGCCGGAGGAAGACTGCGGACTGCTCCATGCCGGGGCGGCGAAACGGGCGATGGATCTGGGAGAAACCTATATTTTTTCCTGCCATGCAAACCTGAATCACATTGTATTTCCCCTGATCAACAAGAATGCTCTGTTCGGCTCCATTCTCGTAGGGCCGTTTCTGATGGATGAACCGGATTCCCTGCTGATCTCTGAACTGGGGCAGAAGTACCCGGTTCCCACCGATGAGCTGCTGGAATTATATGAAGAATCTCACGCGCTGCCGGTGGTCCCGCCCAATAAAGTGACGCAGATCAGCCACCTGCTGTTTTACATGTTTTCAAGCCTGATCTCTGACAGCTATCAGAAATTTTTCATCAATCAGGAAAAACTTCAGCAGCAGTCGCGGATCAATGAATCCATCCAGCGATATAAAAGCTGCACAGCCCTTCCGGCGGCGGAATATCCTTATGAGAAAGAGAAAGAACTGATTGCGAGAGTAAAAGCAAAAGACACGGCAAAGGCCAAGTCCCTTCTCAATGATCTGCTGGGATACGTATTTTTTGCCGAAGGCAATGATTTGGAAATCATTAAGGCCAGAGCCATCGAACTCTGTTCCCTTCTGTCCCGGGCGGCCATTGAGGGAGGCGCGACCAACAATATTATCCTGAAGATGAATAATCAGTTCCTGAAGACTCTCCAGAACATTCAGAGTCTGGAGGATCTCTGCTATAAGCTTCAGGAAATCCTGGAAGCCTTCACGGAAAATATGTTTGACTATATTCCCGAGAAAAACCATGAACTGATTAAGAAAGCGATTCTCTATATCTCGCAGCACTTTACCGAAAATCTGACCCTGGAGGAAGTTGCCGGACATGTCCATCTGAATCCCGCATATTTTTCTTCCGTCTTCAAGCAGTCCACAGGTTCCTCCTTTAAGGAGTATCTGAATATGGTCCGCATCGAGGAGAGCAAGCGCCTTCTTGCCAACACGGATTACACGATTATCGACATTGCCGTCGCATCGGGCTTTGAGGATCAGAGCTATTTTTCGAAAGTGTTTAAAAAATACACAGGCCTCACGCCCCGTCAGTACAGGCAGTGAGACCTGTGTGTTTCCCCGCAACAGTACGGCCAGATGACCTGCTGCGTTTTCTCTGCTATGCCCCGTAGAATTCCCGGACCGCGTCAAAAAAACGCGTCTATGTTTTCAAACGGCGTCATCGGCGGAATATCACATCCCGAAGAGATGATGAAATTCGGATATCCGGAACAGCGTTCCAGAAGCTGCATGGTTTCTCTGCGCACCGTTTCCGGAGTTCCGTTTCTGAGTGTTCCGGCCGGATCGATGTTTCCGACTACGATCCGGTCGGAAGGAATCGCCTGCAGAGCTTTTTCCATATCGATCGCGTTTCCGAAACTGTAGGCGGCGGCGTCTACCTCCCGGATCTGATTCATCTGCGGAACCACATTGCCGCAGTTGTGATACATTACGAGAAAGGTTTCATCCTCCACAGCTTCCCGGATCTGTTTCACATAAGGCGTGGAAAATTCCCGGATCAGAGCCGGAGAGAGAAGTCCCGCTGCCGGCTCTGCCAGAAGGATTCCGTTGGCGCCGGCCTGTTTCAGGGCTTTCGCATAAGAAATCAGAAAGCCGGTGACGTTTTTTCCAGTACAGTGGTCACCATATCCGGATCTTCATAACAGAGAATCATGATTTCCGTCATATCCAGCAGACGCCCTGCCAGAGAATAGGGTCCGATCATTCCTGCAAACACCGGGCGGTCTGTGATCTGTTCGCAGGCCTCCCGAATCCCCCTGATACATTCTCCGGTCCGGCCCTCCCCAACCGCAGGGATGCGAAGCGCTTCCGCCTGTTCCGGCGTTTCAATGAAAGTGCCATGTACAGTGGGAACCTCATCCTCGCTGTAAACGATATGAGCTCCAAAAGCTTCCGCCTCCACAGACAGATCCATCAGACTCACAGCAATTCCCATCCGGGGATATTTCTCCGCGATACTTTTCATGCACATCGCCTGAAGATGTCCGTCCTTCACCAGTTCTTCCACAGAAACCCCGATCAGTCTTCCTCCCGGAAAAGAAAGTACAGGCATAGCTTTCATGGACGGATGCCGTAACAGTTCAGCGGGCTGAACTGTTACTCCTGAATTTCTTCTATTATAAAAAGATACGCAATCCCGATGTTTGAATTTATTTTCGAAAATTTGTAAAAACCACAGAAAGATAAAAGCAACAGTTCAGACAGGTCTGTGTACTCACTGCACATACCGTATGAAAGCATAGTGCCTGCGGGCATCCGCCCTATCGCAAAGCGATTTTCAATGGACGGATAAAAAGTAAAAAGTTCTTGCATTCCAGTATTTGCGGTGCTATACTATATAACGAACTTTTGTGCGCGGTCCCTTTGATAACCCACAAAAACCGACGCCAAAATGCCGTACGCAACCCGTAAAAAAGGGAAGGAAGAAAGGAGATTCACGATGAAAGTAAGATCATCCGTAAAGCCGATCTGCGAGAAATGCAAAGTCATCAAGAGAAAAGGCAGCATCCGGATCATTTGCGAGAATCCAAAACACAAACAGAGACAGGGCTGATCGCCGGATCTGTTTGAAAACGTTTTTTTTAAGCGGCTGACAAAGAAGCGAAAGCTTCTGTTAATATTATAAAGTGAGAACCTGAAAGATACCTGCGATCCGGCTGTGACCAGATCGGCGGGAATCTGTTGCAGGACTGCGGACGTCGTCACAGTTCAGTTGACTGAACGGTAACTGTTCCCGGGCTGCGGCGGCATGCTGAATCAGGAGCCTCCGGCGGATATGCGCCGCAGGGCGTACTATCCCTTATAATATTGCTTAATACCGCGAAGGCACATCAAATACCGTCTGAAAGATCAAAGTGCCGGGCGGAAAGGTCATGGAAGGCCATGACTGGATACACACATACCTGTATCCCAATTAGGAAAATATTAATGACTTGTAAGAAAAATGGAGGAACAATTACATGGCTCGTATCGCTGGTGTAGACTTACCGAGAGACAAACGTGTGGAGATCGGCCTGACCTATATCTATGGGATCGGCAGAACAAGCTCCAACCGTATCCTGGCAGAGGCAGGGGTAAACCCTGACACACGCTGCCGTGACTTGACAGACGATGAAGTAAAGAAAATCAGTGCAGTGATTGATGAGACTCAGGTCGTAGAAGGTGATCTGCGCAGAGAGATCGCAATGAACATCAAGCGTCTGCAGGAGATCGGATGCTATCGTGGTATCCGTCATCGTAAAGGGCTGCCGGTTCGCGGTCAGAAGACCAAAACCAACGCCAGAACACGCAAGGGTCCGAAGAGAACTGTTGCAAACAAGAAGAAATAATCCGTAACTGAGAATATCGAATAAGAAAGTGTAGGTTAGTTTTTAAAATGGCTAAAGTGACAAAGAAAACGACAAAACGTCGTGTGAAGAAAAACGTTGAACACGGACAGGCACATATTCAGTCTTCTTTCAACAATACAATTGTTACTCTGACTGACGCACAGGGAAATGCTCTTTCCTGGGCAAGTGCCGGTGGTCTTGGATTTAGAGGTTCAAGAAAATCTACTCCTTATGCAGCACAGACAGCAGCAGAGACTGCAGCAAAAGCAGCTCTGGTTCATGGTCTGAAGACCGTTGATGTTATGGTGAAAGGACCCGGTTCCGGACGTGAGGCAGCGATTCGTGCGCTGCAGGCATGCGGTATCGAAGTAACCAGCATCCGTGACGTGACTCCGGTTCCGCACAATGGATGCCGCCCACCAAAACGTAGAAGAGTCTGATTAGGAGGTCAAGAACATGGCAGTAAATAGAGTACCAGTCCTGAAAAGATGCCGGTCCCTGGGTCTGGATCCGGTATATCTGGGTATTGATAAAAAGTCCACAAGACAGCTGAAAAGATCCAGCAGAAAAATGTCTGATTACGGAATTCAGCTGAGAGAGAAACAGAAAGCAAAATTCATCTATGGTGTTCTGGAGAAGCCTTTCCGTAACTATTACAAGAGAGCTGACAGAATGGCCGGACAGACTGGTGAAAACCTGATGATCCTGCTGGAGATGCGTCTGGACAACGTTGTCTTCCGTATGGGTATGGCAAGAACCAGAAAAGAAGCAAGACAGATCGTTGATCACAAGCACGTTCTGGTAAACGGAAAGTGCGTAAACATCCCGTCTTATCAGGTAAAAGCCGGCGATGTGATCGAGATCAAGGAGAATAAGAAATCTTCTCAGAGATATAAAGACATCGTGGAGGTTACAGGCGGACGCCTTACTCCGGAATGGATCGATACTGATCTGGAAGCACTGAAAGGAACCGTAAAAGAGGCTCCGACCAGAGAAGCGATCGATGTTCCGGTTGACGAAGTGCAGATCGTCGAGCTGTATTCCAAATAATAACGGGTAAATCGGCCAACCAATGTAAAAGGAGGGGCTTTCGAGTGTTTGATTTTAACAAACCGAAAATTGAAATTACAG
>ENA-OQBL01000752-OQBL01000752.1-human-gut-metagenome-genome-assembly--contig:-NODE-752-length-15404-cov-4.779603_pt1 | contig 15404 bp, 15 predicted proteins | sample MGYA00242747_ERZ504553 | MGnify/ENA primary metagenome ERZ504553 (study PRJEB26092, sample SAMD00036240) | human gut metagenome | host: Homo sapiens | study: EMG produced TPA metagenomics assembly of...
AAAGCAAAACTGCCGGAGGTGCTTTTTGTGGTAGCCTTCCTCACCCAGACCACCGTCTGCGGCTTTTCGCTGTACCAGACGCTGGCCTAGTTTTCTGATCTATTCCTGTCTGGGCTGGTGCCTGGAAGTGGTCTACGCCGCTGTGACCAGCCGGCAAGCTGGTGAACCGCGGCTTCCTGAACGGGCCGGTGTGCCCCATCTACGGCTTCGGCATGGTCATCGTGCTCTATGCTCTGAACCCCGCTGGTGGACAACACCCTGCTGCTCTATCTGGGCGGCGTCATCCTGCCCAGTGCCCTGGAGCTGGTGGGCGGATGGGCGCTGTATAAGCTCTACCGCACCCGGGTGGTGGGACTACACTGACAAGCCCTTCAACATCGGCGGCTATGTCTGCCTTGAGTTCTCGCTGATGTGGGGGCCGTGGGTGCCATGGTGATGGTCAAGGCCATCCATCCCACCATTGCCGCGCTGGTGAACATCATTCCGCCGCTGGTGGGCTTTGTGCTGATGTGTCTGCTTTACGCGGTGTATGCCGCCGACGTGGTGGCAACCGCCATCGCTGCCTCCGACCTCGCCCGGGAGCTGGATGCTCTCGAGAAGGTGGCCGACAGTATGCATGCTGTCAGCGACGCCATGACCGAGATCCTTGGCACCACCGCGCTGGACATGGATCAGAAGATGGACGAGAGCCGCCTGCAGCTCAAGCTGGCCGCCGCCGAGGCCCGGGACAGCTACGACAAGCTGTCGCCCCGTGAGGCCGCTTCCACCATGCGCACCCGCGCCGACGAGGCCATGGAGGCCGCACGCCGCGCCTCCCAGACTGCCCGCCTCAACGCCGCCGAAGCGGCCAAGGCCGTCAAGCTGGCCGCGCAGGGCAAAGCCGAGCAGACCACCGCATTCCTGCAGCTGGAACAGCTCAAGGAAGAGCTGGCAGCCCGTGCGCAGGTCATGCAGGCCCGCACCCGCCGCGGCACCCATCTGCTGGGCAAGGGCCGTATGCTCCGCGCCTACCCCAAGCTGAAGCACGGTCAGGACAACCGCTCCCTCAGCAGCCTGCTCGAGCAGCTCGAGGAAGAATATCCCGACTCCTTCAACGGATTCGGCATCCAGTAAAGATAAAAAAATACGGCTGGGACGTTGTCCCAGCCGTATTTTTTTATGCAGCTTAAGCCCAGAGATTTTCCGGGTAAAGGCCGTCGGCCGTCTTTTTAGCGATGGCTTCCACCACCACAGGCTTATCCTCGCGGTAGGTGACGCCATACCACTTATCGGTGCTGCGCAGCACCTTGACGGCGGCTTTCTTTTCGCCGATGAGCTCACTGACCACCAGCGGCAGGAAATACTCGCACTTGAGCGGGTTCTTTTCCAGATTCTCGTCCAGCCAGCGAGCAAAGCGCCGGTCGGCTTCCTTCACGAAGCTCTCGCCGAAGCCCCAGAGGTTCATGCTTACGGGCGTCTCGCCGGGCAGGTCCGTCCAGCTCTCGCCGCCGTCCTCGGTGTAGTGGATGCCGCCCTCATAGGTCTCGATGCGGGTGCGCTCGGTGACGCTGTGGAGGGTGCTGTCCTCGTTGAGTGCGCAGACGCCGCGGGCAACGCTGCCATTTTCGGAAACGGTGTTCTTGAGCAGGTAGCTCACCATACAGTAGTCGTAGACCTCGCCGTCGGTGTGGGTGGAGAGGTAATCGTAGATGACCTTGAACGCCTCGGGGCCGTAGTAGTCGTCGGCATTGATGACGGCGAAGGGGCCGTGGATGTAGGGCTTTGCGGCCAGCACCGCGTGGCAGGTACCCCAGGGCTTCACGCGGCCCTCTGGGGATGGTGTAGCCCTCGGGCAGCTCATCCAGCTGCTGGAAGGCGTACTTCACGTCCATCACCCTGGACACGCGGTCGCCGATGGCAGCTTTGAAAGCCTCTTCGATCTCGTGCTTGATGACGAAGATGACCGTCTCGAAGCCTGCACGGCGGGCGTCGTACAGGGAATAATCCACGATGACCTGACCGCAGGGACCCACCGGGTCGATCTGCTTCATGCCGCCGTAGCGGCTGCCCATGCCGGCAGCCATGACCACCAGGACCGGTTTGTTCATGTTTTCTCTCCTCCTTGAAAAGGGTGTTTTTCTTTTACGGTTTTATTATACTCCAAACCACGCCGGGCAACAAGACGAATCGTTTTTTGAAACTTGGCAAGTTTTTATGCATATATGGCAAGCAAATATTGCCTTTTGCTTCCAGACAGGGTATAATAACTTCATCCGACACAAAAACGACCGGCCAGCCGCTTTTGCAGGCCGAAGTTAAGAAGCCGTTTTCACAAGCATTGTACCCCGCTTATGAAAGCAGCTTCTGGAAAGTGAGTTTTTCCATGAACGAAACTGTGACCAAGCGTTTCCTGCTCTACTTCCGCCTGATGATGGTGGTGTGGATCCTGATCGCCAACGCCTTTTTCCACGCCATCGAGTTTGAGTACAGCTGGCTCATTTTCCTGAGCAATATCATGCTCTTTACGATGGAAGGCGACATCAAAGACCGCTTTATCAGCGTGGAGCTGGGCGGCCTCGTGGGCATGGTGCTCACGGTGCTGGCGATGCTGGCCATCGGTGCGCTGACGCCTGTTCTGGGCGGGATGCTGGGCCTGCTGCTGCCGCTGGGTGTGGTGCTCTTCATCCTCATCATCCTGCACCCCTACGCCCCCAAGGTGCTCAACAATGTGGGCTTTGCCTACCTGACCGTCGCCTGCATCGACAGCGCAACTTTTGCAGCGAATCTGCCTCTCTTCTTCGGGGTGTACATCGTCGGCTCTCTGGTCTTCAACGGCGGCTGCGTACTGCTCATGAAGCCGGCCCGTTATCTGGCCGCCCGGAGCGTCAAGAACGACGTCAAGGCTGACGCCTGAATCTGAGCTTCTCGTCTTTTCTTCTTTTTCTCACAGCGCCCCGGCAGCAAAGATGCCGGGGCGCTGCACTTTTATGTGGATTCTGCCGTTTTTCCGTGCTACAATGGGGTAAACTGAACGAAAGGAAGTTTCCCGCCATGTATGCTGCATCTCCTGCACGCTACTCCACCCTGCCCTACCACCGCTGCCCTGAACAACACCACCTTCACCGCTGACGAGCTGGAAGCCATCGATAAAGCTTCCGGATTTTATAAGGAGTAATTTATGTCCAAAACTGTATGGATAACCGGAGCTTCTTCCGGCATTGGCCGGGAGTTTGCCCGCCGGTATGCCCGCCTCGGCTTCCGGCTCATCCTCACCGCCCGCCGCACCGACCGTCTCGAAGCTCTGGCCGCAGAGCTCACCGCGAAGCACAGCACCTTCTGCCGCATCCTGCCTGCCGACCTCGAACAGGAAAGCGAGTGCGCCCGTCTCTGCGAGGCGCTGACGGACGAGCGCATCGATCTTTTCATCAACAACGCCGGCTTCGGCGTCTGCGGCAGCTTTCTTGAGACCAGCGGCGAGAAAGAGCTCTCCATGGCGAAGGTCAACGTGCTGGCCATGCACCAGCTGTTCAAGTTCGCCGTGAAAAAGATGGAGGCGCAGGGCTTCGGCACCGTGCTCAACGTGGCGTCCTCCGCCGGGCTGCTGCCGGGCGGGCCGTATATGGCGGGCTACTACGCCACCAAAGCGTATGTTGTCAGCCTGACCCAGGGCGTGGCCGAAGAGCTGCGCCAGCAGCACAGCCCGGTCTACGTCTGCGCCCTCTGCCCCGGCCCGGTGGACACCGAGTTCAACGAGCGGGCCGATGTGGTGTTCGCACTGCGGGGCATCAGCCCGGAACTCTGCGTCGAGGAGGCCATGCGGGGGATGCTCCGCCGCAAGACCATCATCGTCCCGTCGGCCCTCATGCGGGCGGCAACGACGGCCCAGCGGTTCATGCCGATGGCGATCTTAATGCCCATCATGGCCCACCAGCAGAAGAAAAAACTGGGCTGAAGGGCTATTGTGTGCAACAAGCAGCAATCCTGGCCTTTGCAGAGTCCGTTTTTATGACGATTTCACGAAAACGCAGCAAAATGAGAAAAAATTTGCAGTAATTATGCCAAGAAAACACCTTGACAGTCGGAATAAAGAATGCTACTCTAGTATACAAGAGGGCGCAGGGCCGGACAGTCCAAATTGTTGCTTCCCGTGGCGGCAGTTGGACTACAGGTATCGTCCGGCAGCGCAGCGCCCCGCAAAGCAAAATTCTGATTGGAGGACTTAATTATGGCACAGTGTACTCCCAAATCCTTTGACCTGACCGGCAAGGTCGCGCTCATCACCGGCGCATCTTACGGCATCGGCATGGCGATCGCCAAGGCAATGGCCGCAAACGGCGCTACCATCGTCTTCAACGACATCAAGCAGGAGCTTGTCGATAAGGGCATCGCCGCTTATGAAGAAGCCGGCATCAAGGCTCACGGCTATGTCTGCGACGTCACCGATGAGGACGCCGTGAACGCCATGGTCGCAAAGATCACCGAGGAAGTCGGCCATATCAACATTCTGGTCAACAACGCCGGCATCATCAAGCGCATCCCCATGACCGAGATGACCGCTGCTCAGTTCCGTCAGGTCATCGATGTTGACCTGAACGCTCCGTTCATCGTCGCCAAGGCTGTCATCCCCGACATGATCGCACAGGGCGGCGGCAAGATCATCAACATCTGCTCCATGATGAGCGAGCTGGGCCGTGAGACCGTCTCCGCCTACGCTGCAGCCAAGGGCGGCCTGAAGATGCTGACCAAGAACATCGCCTCCGAGTACGGCGAGTACAACATCCAGTGCAACGGCATCGGACCCGGCTACATCGCTACTCCGCAGACCGCACCTCTGCGCGAGCGTCAGCCCGACGGCAGCCGTCATCCCTTCGACAGCTTCATCGTCGCCAAGAACCCCCGCAGGCCGCTTGGGGCGAGGCTGAGGATCTTGGGCGGACCCGCTGTCTTCCTGGCTTCTGCCGCTTCCGACTTCGTCAACGGCCTCATCCTGTACGTTGACGGCGGCATCCTGGCTTACATCGGCAAGCAGCCGCAGTAAGTTTTTCCATATCCGGCAATTTTTTGCGCCGTGTCCGCTGCCTTCCGGGTGCCGGGCGCGGCGCTCTTTTGTTTCCCATATCGACTTTTTTCCCGGAATCTGCTACACTGGTCATAATAATAAAAACAGGAGGACTTTCCCATGAAGATCGCACTTATCAACGAGAACAGTCAGGCCGCAAAGAACAGCATCATCGAGGCCGCTCTGAAGAAGGTCGTAGAGCCGATGGGCCACGAGGTGGTCAACTACGGCATGTACGCTGCCGATGACGCCGCACAGCTGACCTATGTGCAGTGCGGCATCCTCGCCGCCATCCTGCTCAACAGCGGCGCTGCCGACTACGTCATCACCGGCTGCGGCACCGGCGAGGGCGCCATGCTGGCCCTGAACAGCTTCCCCGGCGTCATCTGCGGCCATGTGGAGGACCCTGTGGACGCCTATACTTTCGCCCACGTCAACGACGGCAATGCCGTGGCCATGCCTTTCGCCAAGGGCTTCGGCTGGGGCGGTGAGCTGAACCTCGAGTACTGCTTTGAGAAGCTGTTCGGCTTCGGCCACGGTCAGGGCTACCCCAAGGAGCGCGTCGAGCCCGAGCAGCGCAACAAGAAGATCCTCGAGCGGCGTCCGCGCCGCCACCTTCAAGCCCCTCATCGAGTGCCTGAAGAGCATCGATCAGGACCTGCTGAAGGGTGCCATCGCCGGTGAGAAGTTCAGCGAGCTGTTCTTCGCCTCCTGCAGGGACGAGGAGCTGGCCGCTTATATCAAGAGCCTGCTGGCTTGAGCGGTGGCCAGAGCATGACAGCCCTGTATCACCTGAACGAGAACATCGCCCACCTGCTGGAGGGCTTTCTGGAATCGGCAGTCCCCCTCATCGCGGGGCTGGCGGAGGTCATCGGCCTGTTCATCATCGTGACGAGCCTTGTCAAGGCCACCTACCACTATGTGCGGGCGACCTTCTTCCATGACCACCATGATTTCCACCACGAGATGAGCAGCGGCCTGACCACGGCGCTGGAATTCCTGATGTCGGCGGAGATCGCAAAGACCTTCCTTTTGCAGAATCTGGAGTCGGTGGTGCCGCTGGCTGCCACCTTTGCGCTGCGCGCCATGATGAGCCTGATGCTGCACTGGGAAATGCAGGGCGGACACCGCTCCGGCCGCAAAAAAGCAGAAAACGACACAGAAGCGGAAAAGAATGACTAGTGCGCAGCTGAAAACAGAGTTTTGCCAAACTTTTGCCGTGATAACTTTCTTTGCGTTGTGAAAAACGTAAAACCTTGACATGAGCCCTTGACACTTTTGCACAAAGGGACTATACTCTTGCCATCGAAAGCAAAGGCGCTGACGGAATTGATTCCGCCAGCGCCTTTTGTGTTTTCGGGGATATTGCCGCTCGGGGGAAGATAGAGGGTCTCCTGAGTGCAAATGAAGCGTTCCTGCGTGCGATCGGCACGGGGAACACCGCACACGCCAAAAGGTTCTGGTGGCCTTGCGGCATCACATTCGTGGGAGGTATGAAAAGTTATGTTCAGCTCCGTCAACACCTGTTGGACGCTCGTGGGAGCGTTCCTTGTCTACTTCATGCAGGCGGGCTTCGCCTTGTGCGAAGCCGGTTTCACCCGTGCCAAGAACACCGGTAATATTCTGATGAAGAATATGATGGACTTCTGCATCGGCACTCCGTGCTACTGGATCATCGGCTTTGGCCTGATGTTCGGCGGCACCGGCGCACTGATCGGCGGCTTCGACCCGTTCATTCAGGGCGATTACAGCCACTTGGGGCTGGATATCCCCCTGTGGGTGTACATCGTGTTCCAGACCGTGTTCTGCGCAACGGCGGCTACCATCGTTTCCGGTTCCATGGCCGAGCGCACCAACTTCAAGGCTTACTGCGTTTACTCCGCAGCCATCTCGCTGGTGGTTTACCCCATCTGCGGCCACTGGATGTGGGGTGGCGGCTGGCTGCAGAGCATGGGCTTCCATGACTTTGCCGGTTCCGCAGCAGTCCACAATGTGGGCGGTGTCATCGCTCTGCTGGGCGCATGGATGCTCGGTCCCCGCATCGGCAAGTACGACAAGGACGGCAAGCCCCACGCCATCCCCGGCCACAACCTGACCGCCGGTGCACTGGGCGTGTTCATCCTGTGGTTCTGCTGGTTCGGCTTCAACGGCGGTTCTTCTCTGAGCCTTGCCACCGACGAGGCCATGACCATGACCGGTCTGGTCTGCTTCAACACCAACCTTGCCGCAGCCGTTGCCACCTGTGTGACTATGATCTTCACCTGGCTGCGCTACGGAAAGCCCGATGTCTCCATGACCCTGAACGGTTCTCTGGCCGGTCTTGTGGCGATCACTGCAGGCTGCGATACCGTTTCTCCCTTCGGCGCATTCTTCATCGGCTTTGTGGCCGGCTTGCTCGTTGTTCTGAGCGTTGAGTTTTTCGATAACATCGCCAAGGTGGATGACCCTGTTGGTGCAGTTTCTGTCCACTTTGCAAACGGCGTGTGGGGCACCATTGCGGTGGGCCTGTTCTCCACCGGTGCCAACACCGAGCACGCAGGTCTCTTCTACGGCGGCGGTCTGGCACAGCTGGGCACCCAGCTGCTGGGCCTCGTGACCGTTGACATCTACGTTGTCGTTGTGATGTTCATTATCTTCAAGCTCATCGATAAGTTCATCGGCCTGCGCGTTCCCGCAGAGGTGGAGATCGACGGTCTGGATATCCACGAGCATGGTCTGGCATCCGCTTACGCTGGTTTCTCCATCTCCGATGCAAACTCTGCTGCCATGGTGCCCAACGAGAACACCGACCTCGGCGAGGACGATGTGACCAAGGCCACCGACAAGCAGATCAGCGCTGCCGTTCCTGTGGTGCGCGAGCCTTCGCCCGTGATCCACGATGGCGTGTACGACACCGGTATGCACAAGGTGTCCATCATTGCAAAGCTTTCCAAGTTCGATCAGCTCAAGATTGCCCTCAACGATCTGGGCGTTACCGGCATGACGGTCACGCAGGTGATGGGCTGCGGCATCCAGAAGGGCACTTCCGAAAAGTACCGCGGCGTGCCTGTGGATACCACCCTGCTGCCCAAGATCAAGGTGGAGGTCATCGTCTCCAAGATCAGCGTGGACGCTGTGGTGGAGGCTGCCAAGAAGGCACTGTACACCGGCCATATCGGCGACGGCAAGATCTTTGTGTACAATGTGACCCGCGTGGTCAAGATCCGCACCGGCGAAGAGGACTTTGCCGCCCTGCAGGATGTGGAGTAAAGCTCCAAAATCTCTAATGGCAACCAAATCAAAAGCCCCGCTTCTGCGCACAAAGAAGCGGGGCTTTTGACATTTGTTTTACCGGGTATGTAAAAGTTGTATAATATCCTTTGCCGTTCTTTGGTTGACATTGATAGAAAAACATGTTATGTTTTGGCGCATATAGACAAAATCAGATCGAAAATAAGAGAGGTGCGGGGAAGAAACATGTGGAAAATAAAGGAATGGTTCCTGCATTATAAGGAAGCGATCCGGGTCTCGCTTCTGGCGCTGTTCCGCTGGACGCTTCTGGCTGTGTGCACCGGCGTGCTGTGCGGCGGCATCGGAACGCTGTTCCATCTGGCAGTGGAATGGGTGACCGAGCAGCGCACGGAGCATGTCTGGCTGCTATGGCTTCTGCCTGCGGCGGGCATCGCCATCACAGCTCTGTATAAGGCGACGGGCTGTGTCGGCAAGGGCACCAACGATGTGCTGCGGGCCGTGCAGGACGGCAGCTCGGTGACGCCGTGGCTGATCCCGGCCATCTTTCTGGGCACTGTGCTCACCCATCTGTGCGGCGGCTCGGCCGGCCGCGAGGGCGCAGCGCTGCAGATGGGCGGCAGCATCGGCTGGAATATCGGCCGGGTGCTGCACTTCAACAATCATGACTGCCGCACGGCTACCGTGTGCGGCATGGCGGCATTTTTTTCGGCGCTGTTCGGTACGCCGCTGACCGCGACCCTGTTTGCGATGATGGTGGTGGATGTGGGCCTGATGCTGACCGTGGCGTTCGTACCGGGCTTTCTGGCGGCGCTTATTGCATACAGCATCTCGCTGAAGGCCGGCATTGCGCCCACACGGTTTGTGATGGAAGCGCCGCCGCTGGATGCCCGGACGGTGGTGCGCACCGCCGTGCTGGCCATGTGCTGCGCGGTGGTGGCGGTGATTTTCTGCCAGATGCTGCACTTTTTTGAGCATGAGATTCCCAAACTGCTGCCGAATCCGTGGGTGCGGGCTGCTGCAGGCGGTGCGGCTGTGGTGGCGCTGTCCTACCTGATGGGGGTGGGCCGCTATAACGGTGCCGGCATGGATGTCATTATGGATGCCGTTGAGCTGGAGCAGGCTCTGCCGTGGGACTTTGTGTGCAAAATGGTGCTTACGGTGCTGACCCTGAGCGTGGGCTTCAAGGGCGGCGAAGTGGTGCCGAGTTTTTACATCGGCGCAACGTTTGGCTGCGTGGTGGGGCCGCTGCTGGGGCTCCCGGCGGGCTTTTCTGCTGCAGTGGGTCTGGTGTGCGTGTTCTGCGGGGCGACCAATACGTTGGTGGCTTCCATTGTACTGGCGGCTGAGCTGTTCAGCGGGGCCGGGTTTGAGCTGATGGCGCTGGCCTGCGGCCTGAGCTATATGTTCTCCGGCTATCACAGCCTGTACTCCAGTCAGGGATTCCGCACCAGCAAGCTTTTTTCGGAATTCCTGCAGCCGAAGGAAGAAAAATGAAGAAAAAATTTCATGGCTGCGTCTCTTGATTTTTTCCGCGGGACGTGCTACAATCAGCGTAGTTTCATCCTGTAAAAGCGATGATGCGGACAAACTGAGTTCCCGTTTCTCCATGACCCAGAGATGGCTGCCCCGCAAGGGCGCTGCAAGCAGCCTGTCATGTGCCGGAGCTCTACCACCGCAGAGCGCAGAGGAGAACCTCTGCCGGGTGCGCCCGTTACAGCACAGCGAGTGGCACGCAGAGGCGTGCAATTCGGGTGGAACCGTGGAACGTTTCTGATTTTTTCAGGCGCTTCATCCCGTAAGTAAGTGTGCGGGATGAAGCGCTTTTTTGTTTTACTTTATCTGTCAAAGGAGCAAACATTATGAAGATCATCTATAAGGACGGCCATGTGGACGAGTGCCCGCAGGACCAGGAACTGCACGTTATCCGCCACACCGCAGCCCACATCATGGCGCAGGCCATCAAGCGCCTGTATCCGCAGGCTGATTTCGCCTTCGGCCCCGCTACCGAGAACGGCTTCTACTACGATGTCGATCTGGGCGACCAGAAGCTCAGCGACGAGGATCTGGCAAACATCGAAAAAGAGATGCGCAAGATCGTCAAGGAGAATTTGCCCATCAAGCCCTTCATCCTGCCCCGCGCCGAGGCCGTGAAGCTGATGGAAGAGCGCAAGGAGAACTACAAGATCGAGCACATGGCGGATCTGGCCGACGAGACCGAGTTCAGCTTCTTCCAGCAGGGCGAGTACGTGGATATGTGCATCGGACCCCACCTGACCTACACCAAGGCGCTGAAGGCCTTCAAGATCACCCAGCAGTCCGGCGCATACTGGAAGAACGACAAGGAAAACAAGATGCTCACCCGCATCAATGGCGTGGCCTTCCGCAATCAGGAAGAGCTGGATGCATGGGAGAAGGAGCAGCAGGAGGCCCGTGAGCGCGATCACCGCAAGATCGGCAAGGAAATGGGCCTGTTCATGACCGACGATCTGGTTGGCCGCGGCCTGCCCATGTTCCTGCCCGCAGGCTACACCGTCTGGCAGGAGCTGGAGAACTATATCAAGGAGAAGGAGCGTGCACGCGGCTACCTGCACGTTATGACTCCCTGCATCGGCACTGTGAACCTGTATAAGACCTCCGGTCACTGGGATCACTACCGTGAGAACATGTTCCCCGCCATGGAGATGGAGGGCGAGAGCTATGTTCTGCGCCCGATGAACTGCCCCCACCACATGATGATCTACGCAAATCGTCCCCATTCTTACCGTGACCTGCCCATGCGCATCGGTGAGATCGCCCACGATTTCCGTTACGAGTCCTCCGGCACCCTGAAGGGCATCGAGCGCGGCCGTCACTTCTGCCAGAACGATGCTCACCTGTTCTGCACCCCGGAGCAGATCAAGAGCGAGGTCGCAAACGTGTGCGACCTGATCTTTGAGGTGTACAAGGACTTCAACATTACCGATTACCGCTGCGTGCTGAGCCTGCGTGATCCTGCCGATAAGAAGAAGTACCACGACGATGATGCCATGTGGAACCATGCAGAGCAGGCCCTGCGCGAAGTGCTGACCGAGCTGGGCATCCACTTCACCGAGGAGATCGGCGAGGCTGCCTTCTACGGCCCCAAGCTGGACGTGAACGTCAAGCCCGCCGTGGGTGCCGAGTACACCCTGTCCACCTGCCAGCTGGACTTCTGCCTGCCCGCAAAGTTCCACCTGACCTACGTGGACAAGGACGGCACCGAAAAGACCCCCGTGGTGCTGCACCGCGCCATCCTGGGCTCTCTGGACCGCTTCATGGCTTACCTGATCGAAGAGACCAAGGGCAAGTTCCCCACCTGGCTGGCTCCCACGCAGGTCAAGGTGCTGCCCGTCTCCGAAAAGACGCTGGACTACGCCGAGGGCGTGACCGAAAAGCTGGTGGAAGCCGGTGTCCGTGTTGTGCTGGACGACGACAACCAGAAGATCGGCTACAAGATCCGCGAGGCACAGCAGGTGGACCGTGTGCCTTATATGCTGGTTCTGGGTGCCAAGGAAGCCGAGGCAGGCAACATCTCGGTGCGTGACCGCAAGGGCGAGACCACCACGATGGAGCTGGATGCGTTCATCGCAAAGGTGACTGCCGAGATCCGCAACCGCAGCCTGTAAGCAGACACTGCAAAACACAAAGCGCCGCTTTCCCGGCAAGGGAGAGCGGCGCTTTTTTTGCATGGCAACAACGAATGTAAGGATCCGTATGGATGCCGCAAACTGAAAAAAATACCGCCGCCTTGACTTTTTTGCAAGGATGCATATAATAAGGGTAGAGAAAGTTGATAGAGATTGAGTATTACATCGGTCTCACACAAAAGTGAACCCCCTCGGAGTTGCCGCTCCAAGGGGGTTCTTGTGCTTACTTGCCCTTGCGGTGACTATCAAGCCACTTGCACAGATAGTTTGCCGTTACCTGCGCTGCGACAGCCACGAGAAAGTTGCCTAAAATTGAGTTCATCGGTCCTCACCCCTTCTGATGCCAGAATGGGAAGGGCAGCGCGACCAGTATAGCACAAAAATCGACAGTGTGCAATTTTCGGCAAATAACAACACATAAACGGGAAGGCCCTGTTCCGATCGGAACGGGGCCTTCGCTTATGTTATATACTCCGTAAAGAGAGTTACACGTTTTCCTTCTGGACGCTCTTGACGGCCAGAGCCTTGGCGGGCTTCATCAGCAGCACGCACACGCCGTTGAAGAGGATCGAACCCACGATGAAGGTGATGAAGAACTGGGGCAGGTGGGTGGCCAGAGCGGTGGTGTCGATGCAGGCCACAGTCAGGTAGGCAAAGCCCACGTTGTTCAGCACCTTGGGTGCGTAGGGGTGCAGGATGATGAGGATGAACAGCACCACGGCCAGCGGGATGAGGAAGCCGAAGAAGCCGCCCAGCACCGGGTTCAGGGCCGTGATGGAAAGCAGAGCGATCACAGTGAGGATCAGGCCTACAAGACCACCCAGCTCAACGGTGACGAAGCGATCCTTCACATCGCCTTCCAGCGTGAACATCATGATATTGCTCAGAAAGATCAGCCAGCTGTACTCCAGGCCGGTCACATGGATGATGGCATTGGCGATCAGGATCCACACCAGCAGCATCAGGCGGAAATACAGCAGAAAGCGCTTGGTAACGGCTTCATTCATGATAAAATACCTCTTTCTTGATCGTATTGGAGAGCTTTACTTTCACTAAATGACACTTTTTGACAGGTAAAACCTGCATTGATGCCGCCATTATACAATATTCACATGACAAAAACAATACTTTTGCAAGAATAAATTGCATATTTTGGAAATTTTAACTTGCAGAATGCCTCGGAGGGCGGACGGAGTGAGTGGAGCCAATGCCAACATCAACACCCTTGCTCACGCCTGCCAAGAGTAGTATAATAAACGCAAGAATTTCTGCCGCGGCTGCGGCTCAGATACGGGAGGAACCTTATATGAACAAACCGGTACTGGTGGTCATGGCGGCTGGCATGGGCAGCCGTTACGGCGGCATGAAGCAGATCGACCCGGTGGGGCCGAACGGTCAGGTGATCGTGGATTATTCCCTTTACGATGCCCGCCGCGCAGGCTTTGAGACGGTGATCTTTGTTATCAAGCATGAGATCGAGGATGCTTTCAAGGCAGCCATCGGCGAGCGTGTATCCAAGGCCATGAACGTGAAATACGCCTTCCAGCAGCTGGATGAGCTGCCCGCAGGCTTTGCCGTGCCGGAGGGCCGTGTCAAGCCCTGGGGCACCTGCCACGCCGTTCTGGCGGCAAAGGACCTCATCGACGGCCCGTTTGCAGTCATCAATGCCGATGATTATTACGGCCCGGAGGCCTTCCGGGTGATGTATGATTACCTGTCCACCCACGAGGACGGCAGCTATTACGACTACTGCATGGTAAGCTATCTGCTCCGGAACACTGTCTCCGAGAATGGCAGCGTGGCCCGCGGCGTATGCGTGACCGAACCCGACGGCACTCTGCACAGTGTGACCGAACGCACCCGCATTGAAACGTACGAAAACGGCGTACACTTCACCGAGGACGGCGGCGCAAGCTGGACCGACCTGCCTGGCGATACCCCGGTGAGCATGAACCTGTGGGGCTTTGGCAAAAGCTTTCTGGACGAAGCCGAGCAGCGCTTTGCGGGCTGGCTGACCGAAAATCTGCCTAAAAACCCGCTCAAGTGTGAGTATTTCCTGCCGCTGGTGGTGACCGAGCTGATCGAGGAGAACAAGGCAAAAATTCAGGTGCTGCGCAGCACGGATAAGTGGTTCGGCGTCACCTACCGGGAGGATAAGCCTTTGGTGGTGGATGCCATTGCCCGCAAGACCGCCGAGGGCCAGTACCCCGAAAAGCTGTGGGAGTAAGTGCTTTTAAATAATGCAAAGTCGGGCAGCCTGCGGGCTGCCCGACTTTGCGGTTTCACGGGACGTGTCTTTATAAAAAGCCGTTCCAACTGGATGCGGTTATCCTCTTCAAAATCCTGCAGCCGCTGGGCAAGGCGCTTTGCGCCCGGGGACGGCGTTGGGTAGTCTTTACAGCTTTTTACGCAGTCCACCACCCCCATGCCGCTGCCTGTGTGAGCATCTCGGCCAGATTGCGGGTGGATTTGTCCGTAAGGGTCTTGAGCCCGATGCCCATTTTCGTGTTCAGCTTTGCCATGGTGCTCTGCCCCTGTGCGCTGCCGCCGCAGGCTTCTATGGCGGTGTGCGCTTCCTGATTGAGCTGATGATAAATGTTGCGTTGGCGCAGCAGTTCGGCCTTGAACTGCACATCGCTGGTCATGGGTAAGATCTGCTCCAGGGTGTTCTTGCCCATCTCGGTGTTCTGCACCACCGCCTCCAGCAGGTTGAGGTTATCGTTTTCTGGTTTTCCATACAAAAAATCCCCCTTTGGCACCTAGTATGTGCCCGAAGGGGGATTTTATACGGTTGTTTCAGATACACCCTAGCAGATCTTATTGCCGCCGGAGATCTGGATGCCGCGCAGCCGCTCGTCACAGATGGCGTACAGGCGCTGCCAGCAGTTGGCGGCGCTGTCCAGCTCGTCCAGCCCTGCCACTGCGACGCTCAGGGTAAAGGGCACCCGTTTCATCATGCCCATGGAGGTGATGCACTCGTGGGGCATTTCGGCGTAGATGTTCCGCATCTGCTCGGCCAGCTGGCCGCCGTCCAAGTCCAGACAGCCTACCACAAAGGTGGTGCCGGTCAGGCGGCAGACGATCTGACTGCCCGGGATGTCAAAATACTTTTTCCACTGGTTTGCCACAAAGCAGATCAGCTGATCCATCACCGGCTGACCGTAGGTGTCCCGCAGCTGTGCGCCGTGATCCAGCGACACCAGCGCCACAGCGGCCCTACGCCCCTGCTCTGCCCAGCGGTCCAGCTCGGCGGCGATCACAGTTTCAAGGTAGCGGCGGTTGTACACGCCGGAAAGAAAAATCGTGGTTCAGGTCCTCGCGGCACAACTCCCGCTCGCGGGCGCTCATGCGCTCCTCCGGCAGCAGGTTGCCTGCCAGCGGGGCAGACATGGTGATCCGCCACAGCTTGCCGTCTGCCCGCACCGTGCGGCGCAGTACGCAGCTTACCCGGCCGTTGCACAGGCTATAAC
>ENA-OQBL01000753-OQBL01000753.1-human-gut-metagenome-genome-assembly--contig:-NODE-753-length-15380-cov-1.913263_pt1 | contig 15380 bp, 25 predicted proteins | sample MGYA00242747_ERZ504553 | MGnify/ENA primary metagenome ERZ504553 (study PRJEB26092, sample SAMD00036240) | human gut metagenome | host: Homo sapiens | study: EMG produced TPA metagenomics assembly of...
CATTCTTTATGGCAACCGATTATGTTGACTTCACCGATTACACCTGGCCGGTCAGATTATTTACGGTATCTGCTGTGTCTGTTAACCGGTATTTTCCGCTGTTTCGGATGCAAAGCAGAGGGTGTTTCTTTTGCAATCATCCTGAGCAATATTTTAGACCGATTATTGAGAAGTTTACAATTCCGAGAGCTTTTGGACTGGCAAAGGAGGCAAAGAAGAATGAATAAACAGATTATACATGACGCTTTGGTTTTGACAGCCTTTACCCTTGTGATCGGCGTGATTTTAGGAGCGGTATATGGAATTACAAAGGCTCCGATTGACAAAGCCAACGAGCAGACCAAAAAAGAAGCGTATCAGGCAGTGTTTGCGGATGCCTCTGGGTTCAACCAGCAGGAGTATGATGCGGATGCCGCAGACAAAATGGTTGCAGATGCAGGATATGACGATACGATTGACGATGTCGAGCAGGCCGTAGATAAAGATGGCAATGCACTGGGATATGTCATTACCGTTACCGCAAAAGACGGAAGCCAGGGAAGTATTACATTTTCCGTTGGTATCAAAAATGATGGAACCGTCAACGGATATTCGATTACCGATATTTCCGAGACACCGGGACTTGGTATGAAAGCAGAAGAGGAAGATTTCTACAGCCAGTTTGAAAACAAAACGGTAGACAAGTTTACGGTTGTAAAACAAAAACCGGCATCGGATGATCAGATTGAGGCAATTACCGGATCTACCATTACTTCAAAGGCAATGGCAAATGGCTGTAATGCAGCCATCTATTACTTCCAGAATGCGTTAGGAGGTGCTCAGTAATGAACAAGTATGTAGAACGTTTGTACAATGGTGTGATCAAAGAGAATCCTACCTTTGTCCTGATGCTTGGTATGTGTCCGACACTTGCGGTTACATCTTCAGCGATCAACGGACTTGGTATGGGACTTTCTACCCTTGTGGTACTGGTATTTTCCAACCTTTTGATTTCACTGTTCCGTAAGGTGATTCCAAACGGCGTGCGTATGCCGGCCTATATCGTGATTGTTGCATCACTTGTTACGGTCGTACAGTTTCTGATGCAGGCATATCTTCCAAGCCTTTCTAAGGCACTTGGTGTGTATATTCCGCTGATCGTTGTAAACTGTATCATTCTTGGCCGTGCAGAAAGCTATGCATCCAAGAATGGACCAATCGAATCTATTTTGATGGAATTGGTATGGGACTTGGATTTACCATGGGTCTGACCATCATCGGACTGATCCGTGAGATCCTTGGTGCCGGAACCTTTTTCGGACTTCCGTTCCTTTCCGCAATCAAAGGATTTACTCCGATCACGATTTTCATCATGGCACCGGGAGCATTCCTTGTACTGGCATTCCTTGTAGCCGGAATGAATATTATCCGTAAAAAGATGGAAGCAAAGGGCAAACCGCTTGCAGAGCCGGCAGGATGTTTATCCGGAGACTGTGCACACTGTGGTCCGTCCGCACTTTGTACAGGAAAGAGTGCAGGAGCTTCTGATCAGGAACAGGCATAAGGAGGGAGAGAGACGATGAGTACATTAGCTGAACTGGTTTTGATCGCGGTAGGTTCTGCGATCGTAAACAACGTAGTATTGAGTCAGTTCCTTGGTATCTGTCCGTTCCTTGGTGTATCCAAGAAAACAGAGACAGCTGCTGGTATGGGAGGCGCCGTAATTTTCGTTATTACGATCTCTTCTTTCATTTACCGGACTGATCTATAAATTTATTCTGGCCAATCCGTTTCTCGTGAAAAAGGGAATTGATCTGACCTATTTAAAGACCATTGTATTTATTCTGGTTATTGCAGCACTGGTACAGTTTGTAGAAATGTTTTTTAAAGAAGAGCATGCCATCACTGTATCAGTCACTGGGTGTTTACCTGCCGCTGATTACCACAAACTGTGCGGTACTTGGTGTAGCCTTAAACTGTGTTACTTATGATTACAATCTCTTAGAGGGTGTTGTTTACGGATTTTCCACAGCATTTGGTTTCTTTATCGCAATCGTATTGATGGCGGGAATCCGTGAAAAAATTGAGTACAATGATATCCCGAAGACATTTAGGGGTACAGCGATTGTTCTGATCACTGCCTGCCTGATGTCCATTGCCTTTATGGGATTCTCAGGAATGATTTAGGAGGGAAAAGACGTATGATAACTGGAATTATTGTCGCAGCTGTTGTTGTCGGCTGCGTAGGAATTATTCTTGGATTTTTCCTTGGAATCGCCGGAGAAAAGTTCAAGGTAGAGACTGATCCGAGAGAGGATGCGATCTTAGAAGTTCTCCCGGGAAATAACTGTGGTGGCTGTGGATATGCCGGATGTTCCGGACTTGCTGCGGCAATCGCAAAGGGAGAGGCGCCGGTCGAATCAGTGTCCGGTCGGTGGAGAGCCGGTTGCCGCAAAGGTTAGGCGAGATCAGTGGGATGTTTCTGCCGGGGCTTCGGTAAAAAAAGTCAGCTTTTGTCAAGTGTGCCGGAACCTGTGAGAAAGCAAAACAGGATTACGAGTATACCGGAGTGGAAGATTGTGCGGCAATGGCATTTGTTCCAAATGGCGGACCAAAGTCCTGCAATTATGGATGTCTGGGATTTGGAAATTGTGTGAAAGCATGTCCGTTTGATGCGATCCATGTCGTAGATGGTATTGCAAAAGTCGATCCGAAGGTCTGCAAGGCCTGCGGAAAATGTGTGGCTGCATGTCCGAAGCATCTGATTGAACTTGTACCATATGAGGCAATGCACCTCGTACAGTGCAGTTCCAAAGACAAGGGCAAGGATGTCATGAGTGCATGTTCCGTTGGATGTATCGGCTGTCATCTCTGTGAGAAGAACTGTCCGTCCGATGCGATTCATGTGGTAGACAACATTGCATACATCGATCAGGAAAAATGTACAGGCTGCGGAATCTGTGCAGAAAACGTGTCCGAAAAAGGATTATTTTATAACAAGAAATAACCCCATGCAGGGTCAGCCTGCATGGGGTATTTTTATGCAGAGTTTTTCAAAACACGAAATTCAGGAGGCATGAAACTGTATGGAATCATCCCGGTTGATTCCGGAACTGCATGTAATTGTTCCGTCATCGGAGACAAAGATGGCTTCCACACCATCGGTCTGTTCCACCAGCTGCATTCCCTTTTTAATCCGAGGGAAAAACAGGTTGTGCTGAGTGCATCCCCGTCCATGGAGATGTCACTGATGATGGTTACCTGATAGAGATGGTTCTCGACCGGATATCCGGTCGAGGTGTCTAAAATATGGTGATACAGTTTGCCGTTGACCCGGTAATAGCGCTCATAAATACCGGAAGAAACAACCGAAGCATCGGATACGTTTAAGGTGCCAAGTGACGTACCGGTTTCGGAAAATGGTTTCTGGATACCAATGGTATAGGAAGAGTGATCTGCCTTTTTCCCCAAGAGTCAGGACATTTCCCCCAAGGCTGATCACGCCGGAGGTGATTCCTTTTTTGTTCAGGAAACTTCGCATTTCACCCGCAATGAAACCTTTCGCAATTCCGCCAAGGTCAATTTTGGCCTGCGGATCTTTCAACCGCACCTGATTTCCTTTGATCTCAATATTTTTATAGTTGACATGTGCCAGTGCCGCTTCAATTTGTTCTGGGGAAGGGACAACCGATGCATCGACTTCGTTCTCATCGGATTTTGCGGTTTCTGCAATCTCTGAAAAATTCCACAGATCCGAGAGGGTACCGATGGTAATATCAAATGATCCATCACTGATTTTTCCATACCGGATACCATCTTTGATCAGGGAGAGGGTATCGCTGCTGACTGTCACAAACTGGCCGTTTGCCTCGTTAATCTTTGAAACTTCACTGTCTGTGATGGTGTTTGAAAGTTTCTTTTCGTAGTTTCCTGCAAGGGAAAAGCAATCATCCAATATCTTTTCATCACGGGTTCCATAGAGGGTAACCGTGATCATCGTATCAAAATAAAATCCCGTTTTGGATATTTTCCCGGAATTGGCAGAGCAGCCACAAAAAAGTGATGCAATAAGGCAAAGAAGCGTTGTGGGCAACAGAATGTATCTGATGTATTTTTGTTGTTTCATAAAAAATCCTCTCCGTAAAATTTTATACAGATTAATATACTCCATTTTATGGCAGGCGGCAAGCTTTGTTGTTTTTTTTCGGAAGATATGGTAAAGTATTTAAAGGTATGCATAAGTAAAGAAAATCGAGGAATAAAGTACAATGGACAGTAAACTGAATTATAAACGTATCGTGATCAAAATCGGTTCTTCCTCTCTGACGCACGCAGAGACCGGCCGTTTAAATCTTGCCAAAATGGAACACCTGGTCAGGCAGCTGAGTGATCTGCACAATCAGGGAATGGATGTCTGTCTGGTAAGCTCCGGTGCGATTGCCGTGGGAAGGGCTGCCATGGGCGTGAAGGAACGTCCGTCCGAGACATCGGTAAAGCAGGCATGTGCGGCTGTGGGACAGGCAAAACTGATGATGGTTTACCAGAAACTGTTTGCGGAATATTCACAGACCGCAGGGCAGATTCTGCTGACAAAAAATACAATGGTAAATCCGGTATCCCGTGCGAATGCAAAGAATACATTTGACGAACTGTTCCATCTCGGGGTGGTTCCGGTCGTGAATGAGAACGATACGGTCAGTACCTATGAGATGCAGTTTGGTGACAATGATACGCTGTCGGCACTGGTCGCTTCCATGGTGGGGGCAGATCTTTTGATCCTGCTTTCCGATATTGACGGACTTTATACGGATGATCCGCACAAAAACCCGGAGGCAAGGCTGCTTAAAGTCGTAGATGCTATTGATGAAAACATTTATGGAATGGCTAAAGAATCTACCGGCAGCAATGTCGGAACCGGCGGGATGGCGACAAAACTTGCCGCAGCAAAGATTGCAACATTATCCGGAACGGATATGATCATTGCAAATGGCGGGGATGTCCGCATCCTGCAGGATATTTTCGAAAATGATTATGTGGGAACGTTATTTACGGCTAATGAAAATGCAAACTTTAACCTTGCAAATTATATTATGGAGACGATAGGCTGATGACAAACGAAAAAATTGCACGCATCAATGAATTATACAAAAAATCCAAAGCAGAAGGATTGAGCGAAGAAGAAAAGAAGGAACAGGCACTGCTGCGTCAGGAATATGTCGCTTCGGTAAAGGCAAATCTGCGCAATCAGCTTAACAATATTGACATGATGAATGCAGATGGATCTGTGGAAAATCTTGGAGAAAAATATGGATCAAGAACAAGAACTTCGTAAACGGATGAAGGAAAAGAGAGACCGGATTTCTCCGCAGGAGAGGCGGCAGAAGAGCGCAAAAATCTGTGAGCGGCTGCTGGCGGCACCGGAGTATGCCAGATTTCAGAAAATTCTGGTTTATGCCGCGATTAGAAGCGAAGTCGAATTGCAGCTTTTCTGCGATCAGGCACTTCGGGACAGAAAACATATTTTTTTCCCGAAGGTGTGTGGGAAGGAAATGGAGTTTTACCGGATTGAGGATTCCGGACAGTTAAAAAAGGGAATGTTTTCTGTCCCGGAACCGGATGTCAAACAATATCCGCTTTCTTCTTTTGCAGAGAATGGGGAGGCATGGATTCTTGTCCCCGGTGTTGCATTCGACGAAAAGGGGATGCGGCTCGGATACGGAGGAGGATTTTACGATCGTTACCTGAAGCAGAAAGAAAATCTGCACAGGACAGGAATTGCGTTTGGAGAACAGATCGTCAAAAGAATTCCAACGGAAATACATGATCATCCTATGGATGATGTGATCACAGAACAACAATGGTATCGTCCGAAACGGACAACAGGAGGAGAATGACAATGGATGCAAAACTGCAGGAATTGTGCCGGCAGGCACATGAAGACCGGATCAGGGTTGGAATGCTGGATACCGATACAAAAAACAGAACACTCGAACTGGCTGCGGACGCGCTTATGGCACATGAGCAGGAAATTTTAGAGGCCAATGCAATAGATATGGAGCGGGGACGTGAGCGCAATATGCCACAGGGACTTTTAGACCGCCTGAAGCTGGATCATGACCGTCTTCTTGGAATGGCAGACGGACTCCGGCAGGTGGCGAAACTGGAAGATCCCATCGGGGAAGTGATGTCCATGCGAAAACGACCGAACGGACTGATCATTGGAAAAGTGCGTGTAGCCATCGGTGTCGTTGGCATTATCTTTGAGGCCCGCCCGAATGTTACTTCCGATGCGTTCGGTCTGTGTTTTAAGTCCGGAAACTGTGCAATTTTAAAGGGTGGAAGTGATGCCATCCATTCGAACATTGCGATTGTTTCTACCATGCAGGAGGCACTTCGCAGGATGAATATTCCAAAAGGGGCACTCAGTCTGATCGAGAGCACAGATCGGGAAACCACCAATGCGTTTATGAAAATGAAGGATTATGTGGATCTGCTGATTCCAAGAGGCGGCAGGGGACTGATCCAGAGTGTGGTAAATAATGCGACGATTCCGGTTATTGAAACCGGAACCGGAAACTGTCATGTTTATGTGGATCAGTTTGCGGATCAGGAGATGGCGGTCAATATCATTAAAAATGCAAAGACACAGCGGATCGGTGTATGCAATGCCTGCGAATCCATTGTGGTGCACCGGGCAATTGCAAAAGAGTTTCTTCCAAAGCTGTATGCAGCATTAAAAGAATATGATGTGGAGATGCGCGGTGATTCCTATGCCGTCGAATGTCTGGGACCGGATCAGCCACTGGTAAAAGATGCGACAGAAGAAGACTGGGGAACAGAGTATCTGGATTATATTATGTCGGTAAAGATTGTAGACAGCCTGGACGAGGCAATCGCGCATATCAATAAGTACAATACCTCCCATTCCGAGGCGATTATAACCAAAAATTATGATGTGGCACAGAGATTTTTAAATGAAATTGATTCCGCCTGTGTCTATGTGAATGCATCCACCCGTTTTTCCGATGGAAATGAATTTGGTCTTGGCGCAGAGATCGGAATCAGCACACAGAATTACATGCCAGAGGTCGATGGGCTTGAGGCACTTACCAGTTATAAATATATTATTTATGGAAACGGTCAGGTTACGTCCATAAAAGAAGAGCAGGAAAATAAGAGGATTTTATGAGAGATTTAGAAATAAATGGATTAACCGGGGAAGAAGAAACCAGACGGCAGTACGAATACATAGAAAAAGCCAGACAGTATGTGGCACAAAAGGAAAAAGAAGCGGGGCGCAAACTGACCTGCTGTGTCCATACGTTTGGGTGTCAGATGAATGCGAGGGACTCGGAGAAACTTTTAGGAATCCTGACGGACATCGGTTATGTGGAGACAGAGGATGAGCACGCGGACTTTGTGATTTACAATACCTGTACGGTGCGTGAAAATGCAAACAATAAGGTGTATGGACGCCTGGGGTATCTGTCAAACTTTAAAAAGAAAAATCCGCATATGATGATAGCACTTTGTGGCTGTATGATGCAGGAGCCGACGGTAGTGGAGAAGATCCGCAAATCCTACCGTTTTGTGGATCTGGTATTTGGGACACATAATATTTATAAATTTGCGGAGCTTTTATGCAATCGTATGGAATCGGATTCCATGATCATTGATATATGGAAAGATACGGATAAAATCGTGGAAGATCTTCCAATCCGGCGGAAGTTTTCTTTTAAATCCGGTGTCAATATCATGTTCGGATGTAATAATTTCTGCAGTTACTGTATCGTTCCTTATGTCAGGGGCCGCGAGCGCAGCCGGGAACCGAAAGATATCATTCGTGAGATTGAAGGACTGGTGGCAGATGGTGTGTGTGAAGTCATGCTGCTTGGACAGAATGTTAATTCTTACGGGAAAAATTTAGAGCAGCCAGTTACGTTTGCAGAGCTTCTCCGGGAAGTAAACAAGATCGAGGGATTAAAGAGAATCCGGTTTATGACTTCTCATCCGAAGGATCTGTCGGATGATCTGATCCTTGCCATGAAGGAATGTGATAAGGTATGCAAGCATATGCATCTGCCGCTGCAGTCCGGAAGCTCACGGATTTTAAAAATCATGAAACCGGCATTATGATAAAGAACAGTATCTGACGATTGTAAAGAAACTTCGGGAGGCAATTCCGGATATTGCGCTGACGACCGATATTATTGTCGGATTCCCTGGAGAGACAGAAGAAGATTTCCAGGAAACGCTTGAAGTGGTAAAACAGGTGGAATATGACAGTGCGTTTACGTTTATATATTCCAAGCGGACTGGCACACCGGCCGCAGCCATGGAAGATCAGTGCGATCCGGCCGAAGTGAAACGGCATTTTGATCTGTTGTTAAAGGAAGTACAGCAGATCAGCGCAAAGAAAGCCATGGCACTGGAAGGAAAAGTGATGGAAGTGCTGGCAGAGGAACAGAATACGCAGGATGCTTCCCTGATTACCGGACGGCTTTCAAACAATTCGGTGGTGCATTTTCCGGGAACCCCGGATATGATTGGAAAACCTGTTTATGGTAAAACTTACGGAATGTAAAGGTTTTTATTATCTGGGAGAGATCGCAGAGAATGCATAGAAAATTTGGCAAAAAATGATGTGATTTTTATCGGTGCGCTTCTTGGTATCTGTCTTATTGTACTGGGCGTCTGGTATTTTGCCGGAGGGAAACAGGGAGCTTTGGTGGTGGTGACGAGAGAGGGAGAAGTGTATGGAACCTATTCCCTGTCACAGCCGCAGACTGTAAAAATTAAAAATTCCAAAGGAAAAACCACGAATGTTCTGGTGATCCGCGATGGAAAAGCAGATATGAAAGAAGCGGACTGTCCGGACAAACTGTGTGTGCATCAGAAAGCGATTTCCGCGGAAAATGAAAGCATTGTCTGTCTGCCGAATCGTGTGGTAGTGACCGTAACGAATTCGAAAAAGAAGGGATGGATGGATTTGCACAGTAAACAGCTTTGGAGAAAACCGGCGTTTATGGGAGTGTTTCTTGCACTTGCCATGATCTGCAGTTATATAGAGATGCTGATTCCCTTTGATTTTGGAATTCCGGAGTAAACTCGGACTGACGAATATTGTGGTTGTTTTAATGCTGTATTCGATTGGAACGAAGGAGGCATTTTGTGTCTCTGTCATAAGAATTTTCCTTGTCGGCATTTTGTTTGGCAATCTGATCGGAATTTTGTATTCCTTAGGCGGGGGAATCCTTAGTTTTCTTGTGATGGCACTCTTAAAAAAAAGGAAACCACCTGGGCTGTATTTCCGTCAGTGTGGCCGGAGGAATTGCTCATAACATCGGGCAGATCCTTATAGCGGCGCTTGTTGTGTCCAGCCATTATGTGTTGTATTATTTTCCGGTACTTCTGATTGCCGGACTTCTTACGGGATTTCTGATCGGGCTTCTTGCACAGGAACTGATCGTGCGTCTGCGTTTTCTGACAGAAAAATATCACGAGTAGAACATCTGTTTGCATAATTGTATCTGCTGTGTTATGATAAATACCGTGAACGAACGAAAATGAGGAGAATGTTTATGTACGCATATATCAAAGGTGAGCTTGCAGAAACCAATCCGGATCATATTGTGATAGAGACCGGGGGGAATCGGATATCAGGTATTTATTTCCGGACAGACGTTTGAGTATCTTCCGGCAGTCGGTGAGGAGATTAAAGTGTATACGTATCTGTATCTGCGCGAGGATGCCATGATTCTCTATGGATTTCTGACCAAAGACGATCTGGAGCTTTTCAAACTTCTGATTTCTGTCAGCGGAATTGGTCCAAAGGGAGGACTTGCAATTCTTTCTGCGCTCAGTGCAGATGATCTGCGGTTTGCGGTATTGTCGGGAGATTCCAAGGCAATCTCGAAAGCTCCGGGAGTAGGAGCCAAGACAGCCCAGCGTGTGATTTTGGAATTAAAAGATAAGATGTCTTTGGAAGATGCTTTTGAAAAGAAGAGTGAGCATGTACAGACTTTAAAGATTTCCGGAAATGGTCAGGTCAGAAATGATGCGGTTATGGCACTTACGGCACTGGGATATTCCTCGGCGGAAAGTTTAAAGGCTGTATCCGCGGTGGAGATCACAGAAGAAATGGATGTGGAAGCAGTGCTGAAGGCAGCACTGAAACATATGTCGTTGTTGTAGTTTCGAGAAAGAAGATTTGGTATGGAAAAACGCGTGATTTCCACGCAGCTGCAGGAAGAAGATTATAAGATTGAATCGTCCCTTCGTCCGCAGAGGCTGGAGGATTACATTGGACAGGAAAAATAAAATCAAATATGAAAGTCTACATTGAGGCGGCAAAAGCCCGGCAGGAGTCTTTGGACCATGTACTGTTTTATGGACCACCGGGACTTGGAAAGACAACGCTTGCAGGGATCATTGCAAATGAGATGGGTACCCACCTGAAAGTGACCTCGGGACCTGCAATTGCAAAACCGGGAGAGATGGCGGCGATCCTGAATAACCTTGCAGAAGGTGACATTTTGTTTGTGGACGAAATTCACCGGCTGAACCGTCAGGTGGAGGAAGTACTGTATCCGGCAATGGAAGATTATGTGATTGACGTGATGATCGGAAAAGGAGAATCCGCCCGTTCCATCCGGCTGAATCTTCCGAAGTTTACGCTTGTCGGGGCTACGACACGGGCCGGAATGCTTTCGGCACCGCTTCGCGACCGTTTTGGTGTCGTCAGCCACATGGAATATTATACGGTGGAGGAACTTCGCACGATTATTTTGCAGTCGGCACAGGTACTGGATGTGGAAATTGATGAAAAAGGCGCTTACGAGCTTGCCCGCCGTTCCAGGGGAACTCCCCGTCTGGCAAACCGTCTGCTCAAGCGGGTGCGTGATTTTGCCCAGGTAAAGTATGACGGGAAGATTACCTATGAGGTGGCGGCGTTTGCATTGGATCTGCTTGAGGTAGATAAGATGGGACTGGATCAGAACGACAGGAACATTATCCTGACAATTATCGACAAGTTTGACGGCGGTCCGGTGGGACTTGATACGCTGGCAGCTTCGCTTGGTGAGGATTCCGGAACCATCGAAGATGTTTATGAACCGTATCTGGTCAAAAATGATTTCATCAACCGGACACCGAAGGGGCGCGTTGCGACGGCATTTGCCTATGAACATTTCGGGAGGACACCAAAATCCGAATAAGAGGTTGCTTTTCCTACTGCGGAATATTATAATAAAAAGTATGACAGCAAAGAGGATGGTCCAAAACGGGAGGATAGGTTATGTCAGCAAAGACAAGTGCGGAAGTGGTAATTGATGGAAAGGTATATACGTTAAGCGGCTATGAAGGAGAGGAATATCTCCAGAAAGTAGCTTCTTATATTAACGGAAAGATCAATGAGTTTACTTCCATTGAAGAATACCGGCACATTCCTCTCAATATGAAAAATACACTGATCCAGCTGAATATTGCGGATGATTATTTTAAAGCAAAGGATCAGGTGGAAAAATTAGAACGGGACCTTGAAAATAAAGAAAAAGAAATTTACGATTTAAAGCACGATCTGATCTCTAATCAGGTAAAGACGGAGACGGCAGAAGAATCATTGAAGAAACTGGAACGGGACAATAAAGAACTTCTCCTGAACAAGGCGCGGTTAGAGGCAGCACTTGAGGACAAGCTTCTGGATGGAAAAGACAGCCCGAAAGAGTCTGAAAAAGAGAACACAAAGAAAAAATAAGAGGTTTCGAAACACAAAGGAAGGTATTCCTTTGTGTTTTTTCATCATAAGGAAAGAATATGAAAGAAAACAATCATACGACACAACAAAATACATTTGAACTGCTTGCACCGGCTGGATCGTTAGCCATTTTTTAAGGCGGTTGTCGCGGCCGGCGCAGATGCCGTTTACGTGGGGGGAAGCAAATTTGGAGCCCGCGCATATGCAGATAATTTTTCCGATGAAGAATTACTAGAAGCACTGGACTATGCACATTTGTATGGACGCAGGGTTTATCTTACGGTCAATACGCTTTTTAAAAAATCAGTGAGATCGAACAGGTCTGTGCGTATCTGCAGCCGTTTTATGAACATGGACTGGATGCGGTACTTGTACAGGATTTTGGAGTCCTGACAGCGATCCACGAGAGATTTCCGGATCTTGCGATTCATACAAGTACGCAGATGACAGTCACCGGTGTGGAGGCGGCCCGGCTTTTTTCCAGGATACGGAGTGACCCGTATGGTCATGGCACGGGAACTTTCCCTGAATGAAATGAAACGGATCCGTGAAGAGACCGGTATGGAACTGGAAGCATTTGTACACGGGGCGCTGTGTTACTGTTATTCCGGACAGTGTCTGTTTAGCAGTATGCTTGGAGGAAGAAGCGGAAACCGCGGCAGATGTGCGCAGCCATGCAGGCTTCCTTACGCAGTGCTGGATGAAAAGCACAGGGAATACAAAAAAGATGCTTATGTCTTAAGCCCAAGTAGTGTGTGGAAATAAAGGATCTGCGTGGGCTGGCAGATGCAGGAGTCTATTCCTTGAAAATTGAGGGACGCATGAAACAGATCCCGTATGCTGCCGGTGTGGTTTCTTATTACCGCAAATATATCGACCTCTTTTTTATCGGGACAGGAGACACAGATTTCGGAAGAAGATTACCGGGCAGTGCTTGCACTGGGAAACCGCTGTGGATTTACCGACGGATATTACCACAGGCACAATGGTTCTGATATGGTGACGTTTACAAAGCCAAATTACGAAAAAATCGAATGAAGCCCTGCAGCAGCAAATTTTAAGAACCTATGAAAATGGTGCTGCCAAAATTCCCATGTCATGGGAGAACTGGTTTTGCATCAGGGACAGGCTGCATATTACCGGGTAAAGACGCAAACGGTGTCTGTGGAGATTTCCGGCATGGAAGTTATGCAGGCGCAAAAGAAACCTCTTCTGGCAGAAGACGTAAAAAGCCGTATGGAAAAGACGGGAGATACCCCGTTTGTTATGGAAGAGTTGTCCATAAAAATAGAGGACGGAGTGTTTCTTCCAAACGGAGCACTCAATCAGCTGCGTAGGGAGGCATTGGCAGAACTGCAAAAAAAGATGCTGAAACCTTACCAGAGACAGGAGCATCCGCAGAGGAAGGCAGAGGAAAAATTTCCGGAGACATGTGAGAAACGGGAAAAACGAAAGGAACGTGTTTTTGCAGTGACCGGGGAGCGCAGACAGCTTGCACCGGTTCTGGAAAGTTCCTGTGTCACTTCTGTCTGTCTGGATATGGAAGCTTATGACCGAAGCACAATTATGGAAGAATTAAAAGAAGATGCAAATGCTGTTATGCAAAAGGATAAAGAGGTTTATCTGGCGATGCCGCGTATCTTCCGTGCCGGAACGGCAGAATGGGTGCGGCAGATACTTCCGGATATAAAAAGAATGGGATTTGCCGGAGTCCTTGTGAGAAATTATGAAGAGCTGGCATTGGCAAAGGAAACATTTTTGGGAAGTGAAATCATAACGGATCACAATCTGTATTGCTATAACGATCAGGCGGTCCGTGCATTTGCCGGGCAGGGAGTGACAAAAAATACGGTTCCGCTGGAACTAAACCGCAGCGAAATAAAACGGAGATATAACGAAGAAAGTATGATGATGATTTACGGATATTATCCGCTTATGACAAGTGCACAGTGCGTACATGCCAATACCAGGGGCTGTGATAAAAAACGGGGGCTTTCTTATCTGAAAGACCGGTATCAGGTACAGTTTCCGGTTAAAAAATTTCTGCACGTACTGCTATAATGTTGTTTATAATTCCCTGCCGGTTTTATTATTTTCCAATTTAGAGGAATTTAAAAAAAGCAGGCATCCGTGATTTCCGGATGGATTTTACCATGGAATCTGCAAAAGAAACCAAAGCAATTCTGAAATTATATGAAGAGTTTGCAGACGGCAGCCGCAGACAGTATCCGAAAGAATGGGAAAACCGTTATACCAACGGACACTATAAAAGAGGAGTGGAATAATGATCCATCTGATTGTTCAGGCTTCAAAATATCTGATGATCATTTTTGTTCCTTGTTTATACATTTGAGTGCTTTCATGTGTTTAAATTCGAGGGAGAGGAAGAAGAACAAAAACATATTTACCATGTACAGAGAACTCTGTTGTTTCTTTTTCATTTTGATGCCTTTCTTGTTTTGTATATTACAACAAAAAATTTTCAGCTGATCGGATTTTATCTCATGCAGGTGATTATCATTGCGGCAATCATCGGAACATATCATCTGTTTTACAAGCATGCATCCGAGCTGGTTCTTAATAATATGTGTATGTTACTTACGATTGGATTTGTTATCCTGACACGTATTTCTTTTGAAAAGGCATTCCGGCAGTTTATCTTTGTGTGCGCGGGTTTTGTGATTTCCCTGCTGATTCCCATGGTCTTGCAGAATATGACGCTGTTCCGTAAACTGACATGGGTGTATGTGATCGTAGGTGTCGGTGCACTGGGCGTTGTTGCGATTGCCGGACAGACAAGCTATGGGGCCAAATTGTCCCTGTCGATCGGTCCTTTGACCATCCAGCCTTCGGAGTTTGTAAAAATTATTTTTGTCATGTTTATTGCATCCATGCTGTACCAGCGCCAGGATTTTCATCAGGTCATGGTGACAAGCATTTTTTCGGCTGTTTTGTTCTGATGCTGGTAGCATCCAAAGATCTCGGCGGAGCCCTTTTGTATTTTTTTACTTACCTGGTTATGGTTTATGTGGCGACGCGCAGATTTGTGTATTTCGGAGGTGGAATACTGGCAATGATCGTGGCGAGTCTGCTTGGGTACCGGCTGTTTGACCATGTACAGGCACGTGTGCAGGCATGGTCGAATCCGCTTGCAGTCATTGACGGGGCGGGGTATCAGGTATGCCAGTCTCTGTTTGCAATCGGTACCGGAGGCTGGTTTGGACTTGGTCTGGGACAGGGACTGCCGGAAAAAAATACCGGTCGTGACAAAGGATTTTGTTTTTGCGGCAATCTCGGAAGAACTCGGGGGAGTCTTTGCACTGTGTCTGATCATGGTCTGTGTCAGCTGCCTTTTTTATGATCATGAATGTTGCCATGAAACTTCGGGACAATTATTATCGTCTGACAGCGGTCGGACTTGGAACACTGTATGCTTTGCAGGTGTTTCTGACCATCGGCGGGGTCATCAAATTTATTCCGTCAACCGGAGTGACACTTCCACTGGTCAGCTATGGAGGCAGTTCTCTGTTATCGACTATGATTGTGTTTGGCATTATACAGGGACTATACATCATGCAGTTTTGACGGTCGGACGCAGAAAAAAGACAGAAACGAAGAAGAGGCAGAAAAGAATGAGAAGAAAAAA
>ENA-OQBL01000755-OQBL01000755.1-human-gut-metagenome-genome-assembly--contig:-NODE-755-length-15338-cov-4.168562_pt1 | contig 15338 bp, 26 predicted proteins | sample MGYA00242747_ERZ504553 | MGnify/ENA primary metagenome ERZ504553 (study PRJEB26092, sample SAMD00036240) | human gut metagenome | host: Homo sapiens | study: EMG produced TPA metagenomics assembly of...
TAACTTCAATCATCTAGTAACCAGAATCAAGCTAGAAGAAAAGGATGCCATTATTAAAGAAAAAGCATCAGACTACTATTTAGCAGCCTAATGCCTTTCCCTATTATTTAATTTTTAATTGACTTTTATCAACACCATTTGACAAAGAGCCCGTTTTAAAGCGTAACTCGTTTTTTTCGTGTTCTTTTACCAAATATGAAGCAAACGAGTTGCATCAAGTTTGCTTAAATTGAATTGATGCACATGTTGCTTAGGATTTTCTGGAAATTCCTTAATAAAATCAGCAACATTATACAATCCAGTTGAATATGTCCATACACCCTTCACTTTTCTAATTGGGTCAAGCATTTCATTTCTAATTGGATATGCCGAGATCAAGAAATGCTTGTGGTGAAACTTAAAGACAAAATATGGCAACTTGAATTGCTTTACCGCTTCATCCTCAGTCTTAGCAATTGAAACCACATTGCGGTAAGTTCCATACTTCTCAGTAAACTTTTCATTAAATGAGAAGTAGAAGTTCGAGATATGCACATGTGGAAAATCTTCTTCACTTACCTTATCTGGAACGGCAATCACGTGTGAATAACGATCAAGATTGCTTTCCTTTTGTGATAGTGCATGATCCATTTGTGTTGGGATAATCTTATGTGCCCAACTTGGAACTTCTGGATGTGCTTCATATGAACGATACATTTGCTTAACAACTTCTGGCTTTACCCAATCGTAATGCATTCTGGTTTGATTACGCTTAAGTAAGTTTTCCAACGTGTTGTGCTGCATTAAATCAACTACGAAACATTCATAGTGATACTTGTCTACCCATGGCTTGAAATGCTCAATTGCGCTAGGAACGATGTGTGTTCCATCAACAATTACAGTTTCCCCATGTTCCATCTTGTGTTCTACAAGGTGATCCACCATTTGCTCAGTACGCACAGTTACGTGCCGCGGAATCACTTGGTGTAATACATCCGCATCCTCTTGATAATAAACTGTTAAATCCGCCAATAATAACCGAATTTGATCACGACTGATCGCATAAGGCGTTAAGTGATGACGGGCAATAAAAGAAGACTTACCGGAGCCAGGTGCACCTCGCAATAAAAATAATTTACGCATGCAAAATACTCCAAACTAATATACTAGAAATCATATTAAATTCTACCATAATTGTAGGTAAATCCCTCTTTAGAGCATTAAAAAAATGCAGGTTCTCTGCATTTTTAATGTAAAATCTTTTTATCAACAATATTTAACTGATCATCCATCGTATAAACAATTGGTTCTGCATTAGGTACTTCAAGGTTAACAATGTCATGATCATTAATGTTTTCAAGCTTTTGATCAAAGCACGAAGACTTGAACCATGAGCTACGATTAATTGGTCTTCACCATTTAACAATCTCGAAGCAATATGATCATAGTAATATGGCATCAAACGTTTTTGGGTTTGATGTAAACTTTCTGCTCGTGGCATCAAATGTTGATCGCATAATTTATAGCGACGATCAATCATTGGCGAACCTTGAGCAGGTGGAACGGAATCAAAACCTCTACGCCAGAGTAAAACTTGTTCTACACCGAATACTTTACGCGAGATATCCTTGTTAAGGCCACGTAGAGCCCCGTAGTGACGTTCATTTAGTCGCCACGTCTTAGTGATCGGGAGCCATAACAAATTACATGTATCGGCGACAATATTGGCTGTCGTAATAGCACGCGACAAGACTGAAGTATGGATATGCGTTGGAGCAAAGTCTGAGATAGTATTAATTAATTCGCCTGCCTGCTTAGCCTGCTCCTCACCCTTGTGAGTCAATGGAACATCGTTCCATCCAGTATAAACATTTGCGGCATTGGCAACACTTTCGCCATGTCGAACTAATACTAATTTAGCCATTCTATTATCCTTTATTAATCAAACATCTAATAATCATTACGATTCCACCGATGGTGAAAATCACGCCCAAAATCATAAAAGCCCTAATGCCGCCTTTATTATTAGGCTGCTTGCGTCGATTAAAGGCATATGACATATCGTATATGCCCATAACTAAAACGATTATCGCTGTAAAAATATTGACTGAAAACATTTATCCACCTAATTTTCGTTATTACCGTGGCCTGAAACGATCATCTTATCATTACGGCCACGTTCACATTCTGCTTGTAAAGTAATGTGATTGATGCACAATTCTTCTTTTAGCTTTTTACCAATCTTTTGATAAAGCTGTTCCAGTTCGCCAGCTTGCAGATTACGATCGACGTTAATGTGAGCGTCCATCATAATAAAATCATCACTATAGCGCCAAACATGGACATGGTGAACATTCTTTACTTCAGGGAATGACAACATAATCTCGTTAACTTTAGTCAAATCGATATTAGGATTTGATTCCATTAACACATTGGCTGCCTTCATTGTGATTTCATATGCTTCATGCAAAACAAAGAGTGAAACCAAAATAGTCAAAACTGGGTCAAGCCAAGTCACATTCCAGAAGTAAATAAAAATCGCACCAATTACGACCGCTACACTTGATAATGCATCGCTAAGCATATGAATAAAGGTTGAGCGCACATTCAAATTACCCTTAGAATCTCTGTGCATAGCAAACATTGAGATCAAGTTAGTCACAAGACCAATGATTGAGACAACCAGCATAATTCCGCCATGAATATGTTCTGGCTCCCAGAAGCGTTGAATTGCTTCTACGAATAAAACTACACTGATTACGATCAGAATAACGCCATTCGTAAAGGCGGCTAACGTCTCCGCCCGCTCATAACCGAAAGTCTTGTGTTGATTACGACTACGTCTACTAATCAGGTGAGCAACAAAAGATAAAATAATCGCACCTACATCACTTAAATTGTGGACAGCATCTGAAAGCAAAGCTAGCGATCCTGAAAAAAATACCACCTAAGAATTCGGCAATAGTAATAACAACATTTAACAGCGTAACAAATACATAGCGCTTAGTTGTATGATCTTTATTCATTTAAATTTTCCTCTCGCTATCAGTGTACCAAAAAAGGCCCTACTTATGCAGTAGGACTTTCTTATAATTTTTCTGCATCAACATTGTAGTCAACAATTTCAAATTGACCATCGTCATGCAAAATTCCTCTAGTAACGCTGCCGTTATTTGGAAAAATGATGTCATGCTTACCATCACTTCTATTCCAATACTTAATCGACAAGGTTTTAATAAAATCGCCGTGTGTAACTAGCAGAACTCTCTTTTCATTTTTGGTAAGATCACCTAATACTTGGATCCCACGGACCATTCTCTTATCGAGCTCTTCCGTATTCTCTGCTAAGTGACGTGGATCGGCCTTCTTAATAGCCTCACGGAAATCATGCAGGCCCACTTGATTGATAATCTTAGTGACATCGTCTTCATGACCGATTCCGGCTGCCATCGCCACTTGATCCCAGGTTTGGTTAATATCATCACCTTCGAAAGTTCCAAAGAAAACTTCACGAAATTCCGGCAACTTTTTAATTTTACCAATATCCGAGACCAAATTAGCGTCTTTCATTAAGTGAACGGTGTCAATTGCTCTTTTCAAATCTGATGAGTACATGTTGTCAAAGTGAACTTGGCTTAATGCATCTGCAGTTCTCTTTAAATCGTTAATTCCCTTCACAGTTAGTGGAGAATCACACCAGCCTTGAACTTTGTTCAGCTGGTTAAACATAGTCTCACCGTGGCGAACTAAATAAACTTCTGTTGCCATCTATTAACCCCTCCCTTTGTATTAATAAATATTGTATCAAACTTAGCGTAGATATGCTGTATAAAAGAAGTAGGCTGATTGAACGAATGCCAAAGTTGCAATAAAAATTCTAACCAGCTTTTCAGGAACACGTCTTAAAATAGCTGGCCCAATATAACCACCAATGAACATTCCGATTGCTAGCGGAATTGCTTGAAGCCAATAAATGTGAGAAGTAAACATAAAGATTATTAAAGCAACTAAGTTAGCAAAGCCACTAATCACATTTTTTAATTGCATTAATTACGATAAACTTCTCATTGGTAATGTAGGTTAAAATTACCAATACGATAACACCACCGGCGGCACCGAAATAACCAGTGTAAGCACCCATGATTAAAAGCGTGCCTAAGTAAACAATTCTTAACCAAGTAGGCTGCTTTTCCGTATTTAATGTATTATGCTTTCCCGAAACAAGAATCATAATTCCAGAAAATGCGATGAAGAACGGTAAAAATCGTGAAAAACCATGTTTCCTTCCAATGTCCCTTTAATTCCTTGGTTGAAGAAATGGTTGAGCCAATAATAAGAAAATAGCTGTCCAGATTGTCATTCTTAAATCCTTTCTAAAAATTATCGAGTTCATTATAATTCTTATAGAGATTAACGCAAAAAGAAGGTACTATATGTCAACATTTGAAACATTAATTTTCATCCCTGAGGGTAGTCTTTTAAATCAAAAACTAGCCGAAAAGACTGCTTTGCGCCAAGCCTTAAAGCATTTTGGCCTCGATTGGGGACCAGCCGAACGCTTAAGGTACACTAGTCTGCAAAAACAATTTAAAACTTTATCTGATGACGAGCAAATCGATTTATCTTTAACCACTTTTTTGGATAAGGATATTAAGGAAACACGCCCTGTTTTTGATAGCTTGATGAAAGAACAAACTAGATTAGTTAAAGGGACGCCCGATTTTCTAGATCAACTTAGTTCTTTTCGCTTAATTTTACTTGCTAAAGAAACTAAAGCAGAAATTGAACCGCGCCTGGCACCATCCGAATTACTCAGTTCGTTTGATTATACTTATTTTGCAGACGATTTTGACGAAAAATTACCTAGCAAAATATTTTCTTCAAAATTCTCAAAGATCATCCCGAAATTGATCCCGACACAGTTTTAGTAATTGGCACCAATATAGATGAAGAAATTCAGGGTGCAGAAAATGCCAATTTGAAGTCATTGTGGCTTGCACCAAAGAAGGACAAAATTCCTATTTCACCACACCCTACTTTGCATTTAAGTAAATTAAGAGACCTCTCATTTTATTTAGACATTAATTAACTAGTATAATTAATGTAATGAAGAAAGGAAGGTTATATAATGACAAAAGTTGCTGTAATCTTTGCAGATGGCTGTGAAGAAGTCGAAGGTTTAAGCGTAGTTGATGTACTTCGTCGTTTGAACGTGCAATGTGACATGGTTGGTTTAACTAGCAAAAAAGTTGATGGCGACCACCACATTGAAATTACTTGTGACAAAGTTGTTGACGATAGTTTACTTGATTACGATTTAGTCGCATTCCCAGGTGGAATGACTGGTTCCGCAAACTTACGTGATAATGAGACGTTGCGTGATTTAATGGTTAAGCGTCACGAAGAAGGCAAATGGGATGCCGCAATGTGTGCTGCTCCTCGTGCCCTCGCACGTTATGGCGTGTTAGATGACGTTGACTTTACCTGCTACCCAGGTATTGAACAAGAATGCTTGAAAGATCAACCAAATGCTCATTTTTCAGAAAAAATCACTGTTACTGACGATAAACACAAGATCGTAACTAGCCGTGGTCCTGCTACTGCTTGGTCATTCGCTTACGCAATCGCTGAAGCTCTTGGCGTTGATACCAAGGACTTGAAGAAAGGCATGCTTTACGACTACTTAGCTGATAATATTCAAGACAGTTTATAATTCTAATCAAAAAGACCAAGTTCACATGAATTTGGTCTTTTTTTATTTCTCAAGCAATTGCATCCGAGCATTGAAGTAGTTTCTATAAGCTAAATAACCGGCAATCACTGCTCCAAGTCCCGTAGCGGATAGCAACATGAACGTAACCATAATCTGATATTTGATCGCATACACAGGATCGACTCCGGCAAAAATCAATCCTGACATCATTCCTGGTAAGTTAACCAAACCAACGGTTTTAGCTGAATCAATTGTTGGCTGCATCGCAGTCTTGATGCTTCTGCGTAAAATTGGCATGCTGGAATCCTTAATGTCGGCCCCTAAAGCCAATTTCTCTAAAACTTGTTGTCGTTGATCATGGAAGCTTTCATTCAAAGTCTTATAGCACAATCCAATCGCGACCATTTCATTTCCGGCAATCATCCCCGTAATTGGAATAATTTGCATTGGCACTAATTTGATCGTCTTCGAAAGCATTAAGACGCCTAGTGTAATATAAGTTCCAACCAACAATGCCACAAACGATTGCCATAACTTTCTATCTGGATTAGGATCTCGTTTATTGGCATTCCATGAAGCATTAAAAATTATCAACAGGGTAATCACAATCGTGAGCCAAGTATTGTTAATCTTAAAGATATATTTCAGGATATATCCCACGATTGTTAATTGAATAATCGCACGAGCAACACTATAAAAGACATCTTTGGTTAAGCCCAGATGCTCTTTCATAGAAATTCCCACAGAGACCATAACTAACGCAAACGACAGAAACAACGATAAATTGCTAACAGCTAAATCTTTCATTTTACTAATTTCCCTTCTGCCACTCTAATGATTTGACCGGCCTGATGAATTTCATCGTTATCGTGGGTAACTTGAATAATCGTCGTATTATCCTGATGTACATTTTGGATTAAATGATGCACGATTTCTTTGCTATTATTGTCCAAACCAGTGGTAATTTCATCTAATAAAAGCACTTCCGGCTTAAATAATAGATTACGAATTAAGGCTACTCTTTGCTTCTCACCACCTGATAATTCAGTAATATTTTTATTCAAAAAATCTGGTTTTAAATCAACAGACTTTAATGCTTGTTCCATTTTATCTTGGTCAGGTTGCTGTTTTCTGATTTTAAATGGAAACTCTAAATTTTCTTTAACAGTTTCTCCAAAGAGACTTGGCTGTTGAAAACAATATGATACCTGACGCCGATAAATTGTTGGTGAATACGTATTAATATTTTCATCTTTAAAATCAATTTCTCCAGAAGTTGGCGAAATCAAATTAGCTAAAAGTTTTAATAAAGTACTTTTTCCTCCACCGGAAGGACCAATAATCGTTAAAAATGTCCCTTTATCAATATCTAGTGAAAAATCCGAGATAATATTCTTATCTTTTACGCGGTAACTAACTTTTTTTAGTGACAGAATCATTTTGCACCTACTTTGAATAATCAGAACTGTTAGTTTAATTTTACATCTTTCTAACTTGGTGATTTTTCTCTTTAATAAAACTTAGAAATAATTTTGGGCACAAAAAAGCATTCCAATAAGGGATGCTTTTTTGATATATAAACGTAAAATCCACAGATTAACGCTTTGAGAATTGAGAAGCTTTACGGGCTTTCTTCAAACCTGGCTTCTTTCTTTCCTTCATTCTTGGGTCACGGGTTAAGAAACCTGCCTTCTTAAGTGGACCACGGAAGTCTGGGTCAACTTCAAGAAGAGCACGTGCAACACCGAGACGGATAGCTCCAGCTTGGCCTGAGAAACCACCACCGTTAACATTAACGTGGACGTCGTATTGACCGTCAGTTTCAGTTAATGTTAAAGGTTGCTTCAAATCTTTAACCAAGTTAGGAAATGGAATGTATTGATCAACATCTTTACCGTTAACAGTGATCTTACCGTTACCTGGTACTAAACGAACACGCGCAACTGAATCCTTGCGGCGACCAGTACCTATGTATGCAGCTTGTTGTGCCATTATTTAACCTCCTAGATTAACTTGTTAATATCTAACTTTTCAGGCTTTTGTGCTTCATGCTTGTGATCTTCACCAGCATAAACGTGCATCTTCATGAATTCTTGGTGACCAAGAGTATTCTTTGGAAGCATGCCCTTAACTGAGATTTCAACCATCTTTACTGGGTTATTAGCAAGCAACTCGCCGTATGAAGTAGCTTTTAAGCCACCGCGCCATTCTGAGTGGTGGTAGTAAATCTTGTCAGAAGCCTTTTTACCAGTCAACTTAATCTTTGATGCGTTGATAATAATAACATTATCACCGGTATCAACATTAGGTGTGTATTGAGGCTTGTTCTTACCTCTCAAAATAGTGGCTACAGCTGCAGAAAGACGACCAAGAGATACGTCAGTTGCATCAATAATGTACCACTTACGTTCGATTTCACTAGATTTTGCTAATGGTGTAGTACGCAATTTAAATTCCTCCGTTTATTTGCAGTTTGAAAACAATAAGTTTCCGGGGCCTATCGTGGACAAACATACTATATTAGAGTACGTCCTTTTTTGAAAAAAGTCAATTATAAATGCCAGTCTTAAAGAATTTATTCTTGCATTTTTAGAGAAATAAAAAATCATATTTCAGTAAAAATACCAAAATATGATAATTCTTTATTTTGCCAGTCTAGCAAGCTTTTTCGTCTTATATGCATAAGCAGCAGTATAAGGACCAGCGCCAGTAGCAATACGTAATGCTTTTACCTTCTTGCCCTTAACTTTACGCGTAACAGGAATATAGTAGACTCCGTCTCCTGCTAAACTAACCCAATTATTGACATTGAAGCCTTTTTTATAATTGTAGCCAGCATAAATATTCTTAGTTTTCTCAATAAATTGATTACGTTTCTTCTCAGATGCATTATAGACATGTTTCTCAAAATACTTTTGTGAAGGAACATATAGTTTATCTTTATCAACAGCATGGGCCGTAATTTTAACAGTATAAATCTTTTGGGTTCCCTTGCTATCACGATCAAGATAATACCAATTACCGCGCGTTGCTACAGGCGTGCTATAGGGATGCAAAATTCCGTAGGCAGCTTCTACCTTTTGTGGTTTTAAACCTAATTGAAGAAGTCCTAAGAACACAAAGAATACAACCGAAAATAAGTAAACAAGTCTCTTTTTCATTTTACTTACCTCCTGAAAAAGCACTTACATTTATTCTAATCATATCATTAATCCTTGGTCTTGACGATATTTTTGTGGAATTTCGTCATAAAATACATGATACAAATATAAGCCGCTTGCTTGTGCCGTCTGACGAACTTCTTGTCTATCTTTGGCTAAAATCACTCGTTTTAAATCATGAACTGGTCGACGATCATTGCCTATCTCTAGCAATGCAGCAACCATAATTCGGACCATATTATACAGAAAGCCTGAGCCAATGAAATCGAATATTATTTCATTTTCTTCTTCGTTTTTCCTGATATTGACATAATAAATAGTTCGAACCTTATCTTCTATTTGACCACCACTGGCTGCAAAACTAGTAAAGTCATGTGTCCCAAGTAAATCTTTAGCTGCCTCTTGCATCTTTTTAATATCAAGGTGGTATTGAAAATGACCTGTATAAAATCGTTTAAATGGGTTCACAAAGTGGTCTAAACTAACGCGATATCGATACCATTTTCCCTTAATTGAATATCTGGCGTGGAAATTTTCGTCCACTATTTGACAATCTGTAAAAACAATATCAGTTGGCATCATTGAATTTAAAGCTAAAATCATTCTGTGGACTGGAATCGTCTTTCCAGGATAGTCGAAGTGAATCACTTGCCCCACAGCATGTACTCCAGCATCTGTTCTACCAGATCCTTGAACAATAACTCGCTTACCCTTAGTCATCTTCTTAAGAGCATCTTCGATTGTTCCTTGGACCGTTCGCTGATCTGGCTGAAGTTGAAAGCCATGAAACAAATGACCATCATACGACATTGTCATTTTATATCTAGTTAACATAATTAGTGATTCCTAAAAATTAATAGTAACAATACTAATGCGATGAAATAGAATAATGAAATCAAATCATATTTTGACCAATTCAAAACTCTATATTTGGTTCGACCACTACTGCCACGATAGCCACGTGATTCCATAGCAGTCGATAAATCAATTGCGGTTTCTAGAGAGTGAATAAACAATGGCACCAATATTGGCGTAATTGCTTTTGCTCTTTTTACTAGACCACCATCATTGAAATCAGCCCCACGTGATCTTTGAGCATTCATTATCTTCAAAGTTTCATCAAACAATGTTGGGACAAAACGAAGAGCAATTGAAATTACTAGCGCAATTTTATCCACTGGCACTTTAAATATTTTTAATGGTTTTAGTAACCACTCCATCGCATCGGCGATTTCAAGTGGCATCGTAGTAACCGTCATGACCGTTGAGATCAAAATGATCAAAGTGAATCTAATAAAAATATAGGCCGCATTAACTAACCCGTAACTAGAGATAGTAAAAATCCACCATTGCCAGTATGTTTTCCCACCGGTCATAAAGAATAATTGCAATAAAGACGTGAAAAAGATTAACCCAATTAACGGTTTAACCCCATCCCAGAACACTCTTACTTTTAACCTTGTTGCGAAAATCGCTGCTAAACAAAATGCTGTGATAATAGCGTAAGTTATGGGATTATTTGCCAAAAAAATCACGAAAATAAATAGTATTGTAATCAATAATTTACCACGTGGATCCATTTTATAGACAAGAGAATTTCCCGGGATATATCGCCCAACAATTATTTTACTCATCAAACTCTCCCTTCAAATTCTCCTTGATTCCATCTACAAGTTGATCAAGCGTTAACGGATTCTGTGCAAAATTATAATTTGCTAATTCTGAAGCAAAACGACTAGGGGTTGGTTCCATTAGATAATGCTTTTCCAGCCAATTTTTATCTTTGAAAATATTCTCCGGTTTATCGTGTTTAATTAGCTGTCCATGTTCCATCACTAATACATCATCTGCAAATTCAGCAACATCATCCATATTATGCGTAACTAAAATTACAGTATGGCCAGCCTTTTGATAGTTCAAAAACAACTTCATCATTTCTTTACGAGACCGTGGATCAAGACCGGCAGCAGGCTCATCCAAGCACAGTACTTGAGGTTCATTTACCATTACCCCAGCAATAGCTACTCGTCTCATTTGCCCGCCTGAAAGCTCAAACGGAGATTTAGTTGCTATCTCTTCAGGCAGTCCTACTTTGCTCAGCCATTCAAAGGCTTTGGTTTTTGCTTCTTTTTCTGTCGCACCAAAATTCTTAGGTCCAAATTCAATATCTTCTAACACAGTATTCTCAAATAATTGTGCTTCAGGAAATTGAAAAACTAGACTAACTCGTTTACGCAATTCTTTTAAATTTTTATTACTTGTTTGAGGAGTGATATGATATCCGGCAATATCTATTGAACCTTTGCTTGGCTTCAGCAACGCATTAAAATGCTGCATAAGCGTAGATTTACCACTACCAGTATGTCCAATCAAAGCAATAAATTTATTGTCAGCTAATTCGAAAGAAACGTTATCTAGCCCCCTTTTTTCCATTGTTGTTCCTGGAGAATAAATATAATCTACTTTTTCGAATTTAATTGACATAAGTACTGTTTCAACTCATCTTTCGTTTGTACATCTTTTGGTATTGTAATGCCTAATTGATTTAATTTATATATCAATTTATCTACAAAAGGAATATCTAATCCTATTTGCCGCGGCATCTCTGTTTGACTGAAAATTTCTGTTGGCGATGCTTGTGCCAATATTTTTCCGTCATTTAGCACAATGACATTATCTGCCATATCAGCTTCATCGATATCATGCGTAATAGAGAGAATGGTTAAATTTTTTTCTGACATTAAGCGTTTAATTATCTTTAATATTTGATCTCTACCGCTTGGGTCTAGCATTGACGTCGATTCATCCAAGATAATAATCTCTGGTTCAACAGCAAGAATACCTGCAATAGCTACTCTTTGCTTTTGACCACCAGATAAATTGGCAGGTTCAGCATCAATATAATCCAGCATTCCCACATCAGATAATACCTTTTTAACGGTCTGTACCATCTGGTCCCTAGGAACACCACGATTTTCTAATCCAAATGCTACATCGTCACCAACTGTAGCTCCAACAAATTGATTATCTGGATTTTGAAAAACTATACCAACTTTTTCTCTAATATCCCAAACATTTTCTGAATTTAGATTCATTCCGGAAACAGTAATTACACTGCCAGAATCCTTATCAGGTAAAAGTAAACCATTAATCAACTTGGAAATTGTGGATTTACCACTCCCATTATGGCCTATTAAAGCTGTCCATGAACCTTTTTTTACTTTAAAATTAATTTTCTTAAGGACAGGTGCTTTAGATTCTGGATATGTAAATGTCACATCTTTAAAATCAATAGCATTGCTAATTGTCATATTTCACTCTCCCTTCCAACTCACTTAATAGTAATTGTAACAGAAAAAAGGGTAAAAAAAATCACCCATGAAGAGGGATGATTTTCATCATCTAAGCTAGACTAAGCTTGCGCCATCATCTTTACGCTTATTCTCGCTTTCATGGATAATTCTTAATACGTATTAAGTTTTTGACTATTCTAGACTAATTCAAGAATAACCATTGGAGCAGCGTCACCTTTACGAGGAACTGCTAACTTCAAAATTCTAGTGTAACCACCATTACGGTCTTTGTAACGAGGTGCTACATCGCTGAAAAGCTTTTGCAATGCTGACTTAACAACTACAGTATCCTTTTCTTCGTGGATATCTGCAACTTCGTCACGTACAAATGCTGCAGCCTTTCTTCTTGAAGCTAAATCGCCGCGCTTACCTAAAGTGATCATCTTTTCGGCAGTCTTGCGAACTTCTTTAGCACGAGTTTCAGTAGTAACAATGCGTTCGTTCATGATTAATTGAGTAGTCATTTCTCTTAGCATTGCTTTTCTGTGAGCACTATCGCGACCTAATTTACGGTATGCCATGGGTTTGCCTCCTTTATTGCCTACTTTTAGTCTTCTTGACGAAGTGAAAGACCTAAGTCGGCTAATTTATTCTTAACTTCTTCCAATGATTTACGTCCTAAGTTACGTACACGCATCATATCTGATTCTGTCTTATCAGTTAACTCTTGAAGAGTGTTAATGCCGGCACGTTTCAGGCAGTTGTATGAACGAACAGAAAGGTCAAGCTCTTCAATTGTCATTTCAAGCTTCTTTTCCTTCTTATCGTCTTCCTTTTCCACCATTACTTCGCTGAATTGAGTATTTGCATCAGCTGATTCAAATACCTTGAAGTGTTCAACTAAGATCTTAGCAGCAAAACTAAGGGCGTCATTAGGCTTGATTGAACCGTCAGTCCAAATCTCAAAAGTGAGCTTGTCGAAATCGTCTCTCTTACCAACACGAGTTGATTCAACTTGGTAGTTAACCTTTTTAATTGGTGAGAATAATGAATCAACAGGAATTACTCCGATTGGCATGTCATCACTCTTATTGTCACTTGCAGTTACATATCCTCTACCATTCTTTACGGCGAGTTCCATATGTAAATGCCCACCTTCAGCAATGGTACAAATATATTGATCTGGATTCAAGACTTGAACGTCTGCATCAACTTTAAGATCATCAGCAGTTACTGTGGCAGGACCTTCAACGTCTAATTCAATAACCTTTTGTTCATCTGAAAGAGACTTTAATTCAAGTTTCTTCAAGTTCAGAATAATTTTGGTTACATCTTCTCTGACGCCAGGAACTGTTGAGAACTCGTGTAAAACGCCATCAATTTGCACATAAACAAGTCCAGTACCCGGAATAGAAGTAAGTAAAACTCTTCTTAAAGAATTACCTAAAGTAGTACCAAAGCCTCGCTCAAGTGGTTCAACAACAAACTTACCGTAAGAATCTTCTTGTTCAACAACGGTAATATTTGGTTTTTCAAATTCAATCATTACTGGGCCCCTTTCAAAACGTAACGTCCTATATCATCAAGGACAAAATTAAACACGACGACGTTTTGGTGGTCTGGAACCATTGTGGGGAACTGGCGTAACGTCACGAATTGCAGTAATTTCAAGACCAGTTGCTTGAAGTGATCTAATAGCAGATTCACGACCAGCACCAGGACCTTTAACTGAAACTTCTACATGTTTCATACCTTGGTCCATTGCACTCTTAGCTGCTGCTTCAGCTGCCATTTGAGCTGCAAATGGAGTAGACTTACGACTACCCTTAAAGCCCAATGCACCAGCTGAAGACCAAGCAACTGCATTACCTTGAACGTCAGTAATCATGACTAAAGTATTATTAAACGTTGAGTGAATGTTGTGCAACACCGCTTTCAACATGCTTCTTCACACGATCGCTTACGTGCTGTTTTCTTTGCAGGCATCAATAAACCTCCTTATAAATAAAATTAACGGTTTCTCTTAGTACCCTTACGAGTACGAGCATTGTTCTTGGTATTTTGGCCACGAACTGGAAGTCCACGGCGGTGACGAATACCACGATAAGAACCAATATCAACTAAGCGCTTAATGTTCATGCTTACTTCACGACGCAAGTCACCTTCAACACGGTACTTGTCAACTTCAGCACGAAGCTTTTCTTGATCTTCTGGAGTTAAATCCTTTGAACGAACGTCTTCAGATACACCAGCATCAGCACAAATCTTCTTAGCAGTTGTGTCACCAATACCGTAAATGTAAGTTAAGGCAACAACAATTCGCTTATCTCTTGGTAAGTCAACACCAGCAATACGAGCCATAAACTACACCTCCTCTTTTTTCTATTAACCTTGACGTTGCTTGTGCTTTGGATTTGCTGGGCAAATTACCATAACACGGCCATGTCTTTTAATAACTTTACAATGTTCACACATTGGTTTAACAGATGGTCTAACCTTCATGTTTCCCTCCGTTATATTATTTTATAAATCGATACGTAATTCTACCTTTAGTTAAATCATATGGAGACAATTCAACAGTCACACGGTCTCCTGGCAAAATACGAATGTAGTGCATTCTAATTTTACCGGAAACGTGTGCTAAAATAGTAGCTCCATTTTCCCAATTCAACTTTAAACATAGCATTAGGTAAGGTATCAACTACCTTACCTTCTACTTCAATGACATCATCTTTTGCCAAAGTTGTTCCTCCGCAATTAATACAGTCATACTTTGAAATTATAACACGGATAAAAAAATTATACAAATTTTTCTTTTATTGATTATTACTCAATACCGCATCAATGTCTTCAAAGACTTTTTCTGGAGTTTGTTCACCATTAATTACAGTAAGCAAACCTTTCTTTTGTAATAAAAGACTTTCAAAAGGAGCATTCATTCTTTTTCGTTAACTTCAAGACGATTCTTAACTACTTCTGGCTTATCGTCTTCACGTTGGTAGAATTCGTGTCCACCACAACGATCACAAGTACCTTCAACTTTAGGTTGCTTAGAAATCTTGTTGTAAGTAGCGCCACAATTCTTACACATGTATCTTGCTGATAAACGCTTGATCAAAGTATCTTCGTCAACTTCAAGCGCGATGACATTTGTTAAAAGGCTTGTTCAAAACGTTTAGTAATGCCTTCAAG
>ENA-OQBL01000756-OQBL01000756.1-human-gut-metagenome-genome-assembly--contig:-NODE-756-length-15335-cov-4.596988_pt1 | contig 15335 bp, 18 predicted proteins | sample MGYA00242747_ERZ504553 | MGnify/ENA primary metagenome ERZ504553 (study PRJEB26092, sample SAMD00036240) | human gut metagenome | host: Homo sapiens | study: EMG produced TPA metagenomics assembly of...
ATTTCTCCTGCAAGGTAGCGTTCGACTATTTTTACTTTTTCTACTGGTTCTATCTTACTCTTTCTGAACATGAAAATACCCCCATATAGGACTTTTATATTTCATTGTCCTATATGAGGGTAGCATACCAAAACATCTCCCGGGGGCCTTTTTTTCAAGATTTATTTATCATTCTCAATATATTTCTTATTGATATCTTTCCACATCTCTTTATCAACTCCGGACCATGAGATTTTATCCGGATTGTAATATGGATCTTTCTTCGCTTTCATCTGTTCTTCGTAATCTTTATAAAGTGCGATTACCTTTGGTGATAACAGAAGCACGATCAACATATTTACCCATGTACAACTTCCAAGTGCAAGATCTGATAAGTTCCATGCGATATCTGATTCCAGGTTACCCCAGATGAAGATCAGAACAGGCATTGCAATTCTCATGATCCATGTAACAACTTTACGTACTTTTGCTTTTGATTCACCCTGGAACAGATACATAGCTGCTGTCTCTGCTTCATAGTAGTAACTGATCAGACATGTGAATGAGAACAGTGCTAACATAATCGCAATAAATGTAGGAGCGATCTTGCCCATAACTGTCTTACATGCTAACTGTACGAAGATAACTCCGTTCGTTCCTGCTGCTGCGAGTGCAGGAAGTTCTGTAGAGCCACTTCCGACATATCCGCCTGCTGTATTAAAGCAGTCTGTTAACAGAATCATAAGTCCTGATGCAGTACAGACGATAACTGTATCAAGCCATACACCTGCTGCATTGGCCATACCCTGTTTTACCGGATGGCTTGTCTCTGCCGCTGCTGCTGTAGGAGATGCTTCACCCATACCAGATGCACTTGAGAATGTACCTCTCTTAACACCCTGCTGGATGATCACACCGATTGTTCCACCAAATACTGCATTCTTGGCAAATGCTGCTGTTACAACTGTTTTAATCAGTGCCGGTACTGCTGTAATGTTCATAACAATAATTACAACTGCTGCGATCAGATATACCGTTACCATGAATGGTACGATCATAGATGCGATCGCACTGATACGTTTTACACCACCGATAACTACTACTGCAAGAATCAATGCAATGATCAATGCACTTACCCACATCGGAATCTTGATCGCATTATGGAATCCGTCACAGATTGTATATGTAGCTGCTGCCGGCATGAATACAGAAGTTCCGATCATAAGAATCAGGGCCATAAATGTACCATATTTCTTCCATCCAAGACCTCTCTCTGCACAATAAGCTCCACCACCACGATACTGGCCGTCAATACGTGTCTTATACAGAACTGCCAGTGTACACTCTGCGAAGCATACTGCTGAGTTCGTCATACCTGCAAGGATCATCCAGAACAATGCTCCCGGACCTCCCATGTAAATTGCTACCGCAACTCCGGCTACATTACCTGTACCGACACGCATTGCCATAGTCGTACAGAACGAACCGAATGCCGAAATTCCTGAGTCAGAATCCTGTTTGTCAATAATTCTGCTCCACATATCCTTAAAATGTACAAACTGGAAACCATGCAGTCTGATTGTAAAATATAAACCGCTTCCTACAATCAGTACCAACATTCCTACACCCCAGATGTAACCATTCAGGAAGTTTACAATGTTGTTTAAACCGTTTAACATATTATACCCTCCGTATTCCTTTATTATTCGTTAATTTTATCACAATTATTTATGAAAATCAATAAATAGATGCAATTATAGACGAATGTTTTTTGTTTTTCCTCCCAATTTTATACATTTTATTCTATTTTTATGCATTTATGCATTATTTATATTTGTTAATCAAAAGACAGTTTCTTTCATCATAGTACTGCGTTAAACAATCTTTTTTCTTATTTCTTCTTTGGAAGTGACAATATGATCACACCGGCAATGATTCCGACAAATCCTGCCAGATCCATTCCGGAAAATGCCACATGCATAAAAATCACGGACATTGCTGTCGCTGTTAACGGCTCTACCGATGCGAGCAGACTTGCCTTGGAACCACCGATCAGCCGTACGCCTTCCATATAACAGCTAAAAGACATCACTGTACCGAAAATAATCACAACTACAATACAGCCAATACATTGCCAGTCCCAGGTAATATCTTCCACCAGCGTCCATGGCCGCACAAATGGTGTCAGACCGATTCCACTGATCAGCATACCCCAGCCAACCATCGGAAATGTTCCATAGATATCCATCAGATTCCCCGGAACCAGATTATAGAATATCGTTGCGACTGCCGATGAAAGACCGAATATCAATGTCGTTTTCGATACACTTAGCTGAGTCAGATTACCATGTGTTGCCAGCAATACCGTTCCGCCAAATGCAAGGATCAGGGCAAGGATTTCATTTTTTCCCGGAAGTTTCCAGTTCTTAAGTGCAAGAAGTACCATAATCATTACCGGCGCCGTATACTGCAGAACAGTTGCAATTCCCGCATTGGAATCTTCCACCGCCAGATAATACGTCATCTGACATCCGGCGATACCAATCACTCCATATACCAGCATCCTGAGCACATGCCGCTTATTTTTCCAGATACGGAATATTCCGTCCTTCTGCACCATATACGCTCTGGTCAATAATATGATCCCTGCAATGATCAGACGTACATTCACGATCCACGTTGCAGTCACTCCTTTGTACTCAAATGTGTATTTTCCAAATACTCCGGCAATCCCCCACAAGAACCCTCCTGCAATGGTAAGTGCAGTTCCCCTCACTGTCTCTTTTCGTTCCAACCGCTCTGTCAGATTCTCCTGTGCCGTATTGTTTTTTGTTGTCTGTGGTTTCCCCTTTGTCATTTTCCCCTGCATTCCTCTCTTTTGTCTGGTTTGTCTGTTCTATTGCATACTATGATATAAAAATCGTACGTCCCATCGAAGCAGTCATTCTGTGTGAAATAGATATCACCGTCCTGTCCTTCGAAACTTTCTTTAACGCCATTAATACATTCTGTTCTGTCTCGGCATCCAGATTAGCCGTAATTTCATCAAGCAGTAAGATAGCCGGCCCTGCAACCACCGCTATCACCGCCACATAATCAGTTACCAGATACAGCATAACGCCAGACTGCTTTGTTCCTTTTAAAATATCTACCAGACATCCGGTCATCTTTCCTTCAAACCAGGGACCCGCAAGAAGTCCCAGATTATAGATCAGGCCCGAAATTGTCACGGCAAGCAAGACCCTCCATTCAATCTGAAAATCCTGCACGTCTTTCATTCTTTGATCTCCAGTACAACGTGCTCAAAAATAGTTGTACCATCAACTACTTGGATGTTAGTACAACTATTTTTTTCCTGTCAATATAGAATTTTATTATACACAAACCGAGAAGGGCAGGTCACCCTGCCCCTCAAAAGGATAGTATATCAATATTTAGTTAAGCGTCTCTGTTATTGATTTTCTAATCTGTATTCTATGCAGTTGCCGGAAGAATACGTGACAGGAAGGTCTGTGTTCTTCTCTCTTTCGGAGCTGTAAAGATGCGTTCTGGCTTTCCTTCTTCTACTACATATCCATCAGCCATGAAGATAACTCTGTCTGCCACATCACGGGCAAATCCCATCTCATGTGTCACAACGATCATCGTCATTCCTTCTTTTGCCAGGGATTTCATAACATCCAGTACATCACCTACCAGTTCCGGATCCAGTGCGGATGTCGGTTCATCAAAAAGAAGTGCTTTCGGTTCCATTGCAAGTGCTCTTGCTATGGCAACTCGCTGCTGCTGTCCTCCGGAAAGTGTACTTGGATAGACATCTGCTTTATCTTTTAATCCGACTTTATCCAAAAGGTTCCAGCGCTTTTTCATGCGCTTCTTCTTTGTTCATATGTTTGGTAAGAACCGGTGCCATCATAACATTCTCCGCAACCGTCTTTAATGGGAACAGATTGAATCTCTGAAATACCATACCAACCTCTTCACGGAATTTACGAATGTCACATTTCTTATCTAACAGGTTCTTTCCTTCGTATTCTACAATTCCTCCGGATGGACTCTCCAACTGGTTGATGCATCGAAGGAAGGTACTTTTTCCGGAACCGGATGGTCCGATGATACATACAACTTCTCCTTCCTCGATATCAAGGTTGATATCTTTTAATACTTCCAGGTTTCCGAATTTCTTTGATAAATGGCTAATTTTAATCATATCAATCACCTCATTTTTCTTTCAATCTGTTTCTGAACAATTATCAATATAGAAAGTATTATCAAGTAGAACACTGCCAGTGCGGTATATGTAGGAATTGCTTTAAAGCTTAAAGCTGCATATGCCTGTGCCTGATGTGTGATCTCATTTACCGCAATGGCTGATAATAATGCCGTATCCTTTACGGATGTAATAAACTGGTTAAAGAGGGCCGGTAAGGCGGATTTGAATGCCGGAGGAATGATCAGGTGGAGCATCGTCTGTGAACTGGTAAGTCCAAGAGATGCTCCGGCTTCTTTCTGTCCCGGATCAATTCCCATCAGTGCTCCTTTGACGATCTCAGAAATAAATGCTCCGGAGTTCAATGCAATAACCCCAATTCCGACGATTGTACTGCTGATATCTACGCCGACCAATTTTGGAATTACGAAATATCCGTAAAGTGCCTGCACCATAAGTGGTGTTGCTCTGATAATCCAAATGTAAACCTCAGCGATTGCTTTTCCTACTTTATACTTAGACTGTAATAAATATCCACAGAGACTTCCGATCAGGAATCCGATACCGATACCTACTACAGCGATCAATACTGTTAGTTTTAATCCTTCAAACATCATCGGGAGTAAAACATCCAAAAATTTCATATCCATATACTATCTCTTCCTATCTGTTGTTTTTTTCGTTCATTTCAAATATGATCCATAAGATCTATTCGCACCATTTTGCATACAATTCATCTGTTGTACCATTTTTGATCAGTACTTTTACAGCCGCATTGATCTCATCGTAATATTTGCATTCTTTGGAAATTGCTACACAATATGGTGCCTGGCCCTGATTGAATTCATCTCCTACGACTTCAAGATTGCTGTCCAGTGTTGTCTTAATATAGAAGTTTGCTCCAGGTCCGTCCTGAATAACTGCATCTACTTTCTTCTGTTCCAGAGATTCGTATGCGGTTGTGATCGTATCATGTACTTCCAGATCTGCATCAGAAAGGTTCTTAGATGCATACGTATGAGAAGCTGTTCCTTTTTCTACGGCTACTTTCTTACCTTTCAGGTCATCAACACTCTTGATTCCTTCGTCATTTGATTTATTTACCATAACAACCTGGCCGGAATCACAATAGATATCTGAGAACTTCATAACTTCTTTTCTTTCATCTGTTGCACAAAGTGCTGCAGCTCCCATATCCAGTTTGTTTTCTGCAAGTGAGGTTGTGAGAGCCGAATAATCCATTGCCTGAATGCCTCCGTCAATCTCAAATCCTAACAGATCCTGCAAATCATTTATCAGATCCAGATCATATCCTATCAATGTCTTTCCATCTTCATCATAATAAGAAAATGGTCCGAAAAGTCCGGTTGTTCCGACTTTCAGTTTTACACCTTTCATGCTGTCTTTGATATCATCTTCTGTCAGAGTTTTCTTGGTCTCGGATTTGGATGAAGAATCATCACTTGATTTACTTCCACATCCTACGCCAAGCATTGCCACCATTGCTGCACACATCATAACTACTACTAATTTCTTTTTCATAATTGTGGTCCTCCTTACTGTTCCATTTTTGAAATCTGCTATAAGACAGTTTTCTTTGGATCCTCTAATAACTGAAAATGTAAGGGCACATTACAAATGATTTTTGTAATGCGCCCTTGCACTTCCGTCCGACAGACCTTCTAACCTACCCAGGATGAATTAGAAAATAGTTTCTTATATTTCAGATAAATGAAATACAAAAAAGGCTTTAGCATACGAAAAGGCGCCGCAGGTATGTGAACCGCGACGCCTTTGTCTGTCTTGTTCTTTATGAACTTGTGATTATTCTAACTGTTTTACTAATTTCCGTCAATCTGCAATTTTGCTTAAAATTGTCTGTTAATTTTGTTGATTTATCGTTTTTATCACGAATTAGTTTCTTCTTTTTTACACTATTTCTAAAATGTAATCTTTGTTTTAGTATTATTTTGTGTTATTTCACTATTAAAGTTTGTAATACTTCTTTTTATTTTATTCTTTTTCTTCTTTCCGGATATATTCTTCCAATGTCGGAAATGATATGGCTTCTCCTGTACACATGACCATAAGGTCATCCCTGAGTGCTCTTGCTTCTACTGTATCTACCTTTCCAAGCTCTTTCAGCAGACCAAGCGTCTTTTCCTGAATTTCTTCTGATACATCTTCCCATTTTTCACGGAATCTGCGCTGTCTGTAGTACACTTCCTTCTCAGCCGTATACTTTTTCATAATCTGCAACATATGCTCCGAACATCCTTCCAGATCAATGTGCTTAATGATATTCTTCAGATCTACCGCATCATCCAGTGCATTATGGCTGACTTCCGTTCCCAGCCCACAAAGGATCTTCAGACTTCCGATCCCGGCACTCTGCAGATCCAGTTTCGCCGAATAGATGTCTTCTATATCTTTGGTCATACGAAGGATACGGTTCACGATCCTTTTTGGTCCGTTTCGATGCATCCTTGCGGTATTCCAGGAGATCTCTCTGTATCACGTACTTATCCGGTCCCCATACATAGACCCTTGATACCTCCCATGCTTCCAACTGCTCTGCGACTTCTTCCATCACCAGTTCATAATCCGGCGCACTTAAGAGATCTTCCTCCTCAATTCCGGTCATTTCCTGAAACCGGTCATGCAGCTTATCCTCTGCATAAATATAAGAATGAAATCTTGTCACTTCCTCAAAATCTTTCCCGCAGACCACGAATCCAACCGATACAAGCTTCGCCGGCGGTCCACCCTTTACCTGAGATGTCAGGAATTCTGTGTCTAAGAATGCTACCATCTCGTTGTCCAGTTTTTCTGCGATGTTTGGTGTATTTTGTATGAATGAGTTTTTTATTTATGCTTTTTCGTTATATTCTTCTTTGGATTTTTTCCTGACTTTTGTCAATGAAACCCACTCCTTGTTATTTCGTTTTGTTCCTTTTGAAATGATACAGGGTGTGGGGGAATTTTGCAAGTGGGAGCAATTATTTTCTGTCTTATATCATTTTATTTTCTTCATAGCAGGTAAATATATACGATGGATTTTCATAATACAAACTGCTGTTATAATCATCTATCTTTTCGATACGCTCTTTTCCCAGTTGATTCACAATATCCGCTCTTACATTTTTGTTTTTCTTGCAATATAGTCGATCAAGCTACATGTATAAAATAAATCATTCTGCTTCTGTTTCATTTACAGTAATCATCTTTGTATCCTGATGATAATCATAACCAAAACAACCGTTAAATCCAACCAGTTCTCCCCGTTTCATTTTCATCTGTAATCCCATTTTCACATTACTGGAAAGGGATTCCACTTCTTCCTGTGCCAGTGAACTTAAAATTGTCAGAAGCATTTCGCCGTTCAGACACTTCCGGATCATTTCCTGAAATCCTTCACGCTTATATTCCAACTTTAACTATGGTGTTGTGAAGTTCAATCAACTTTCAGCATTCGATACCCCACGCCAATGTGTGTTTGGATATATTGTGGAGAGTTTGGTTCTTTCTCGATTTTTTTACGAAGTGTTGCCATAAACACACGAAGGGAAGCAATATCATTATCCCAACTACTTCCCCAAATACTTTGCGTAAGGAAAGTATGGGTCAGAACTTTTCCTATATTTCTTGTCAACAGGCAAAGCAACTTATATTCAATAGGTGTTAAATGCAACTCTTCTTCATTCAAATAAGCACAACCTGCAGCATAATCTACACGAAGTTTTCCGTTTACAAAAACAACCGCTTCGGCAGGGGATACTTTTTGCATCATCGATAACCTTCTTTGCGTGACTCGTAGTCTGGCAAGCAGTTCCTCAACAGAAAATGGCTTTGTTAAATAATCATCTGCGCCAGCATCCAACGCATCAATTTTATCGGTATCTTCACTGCGAGCACTGATTACGATAATTGGCATGTTTGACCAAGTACGGATTTTTTTAATAATCTCAACACCATCTATATCAGGAAGTCCTAAATCAAGTAAAACAATGTCAGGATTGTGTGAAGATGTTTCTAAAAATTGCCGATTGACCATCGGGTGCCGTCAGATATCGGTATTCGTGTGCTTTTAAGGTTGTTGTAATTAAATTTCTGACAGATGTGTCATCTTCTACAACTAATATTAGTGACTTATTCATATACTTTGACCTCCCCTGCCGGTAATGTAAATGTAAATACTGTTCCGTGCGGCAGATTATCTGAAACAGTAAGTTCTCCGCCGTGGGCGTTAATAATGGACTTGCACAAAGATAATCCGAGTCCTAAACTTCGGCGGCTGTCTGCAATTTGATTTGCACCGCTATAGAACATGTCGAATATCCGTGGCTTTATTTCGTCAGCAATTCCGTTTCCGTCATCCGATATAGATACGATTGCTTGTTTTCCCCGCTTTTCTGTCCGAATAACAATATGAGAGTTTTTAGGTGTATATTTGATAGCATTATCAACAATATTGATGATTACCTGAACAATAAGCTTTGCATCCATTTTTGCAAGAAGAAATTCTTCTTTGCTTTCAACGGAAATATGATGTTCTTCACTCTTTCGATTAATATGATGTAACGCTTCTGTGATCACGTCATCCATCAAATCTTCCGTTATACGGAGATTCAACCGTCCTTCTTCAATCCGGGTTACAGCCAGCAAGTTTTCTACAAGGTTAATCAACCACATGGAATCATCATAAATATCCATGTACAGCTGCTTTTTTGTATCATTATCAAAAGAATCGCTGTTGGACAAAAGATTGCTGGCATTACCGGAAATGGATGTCAGCGGTGTCCTCAAATCATGTGAAATAGCACGCAGCAGGTTCGCTCGCAACTGTTCATTTTTTGCAAGAATGGCCGCCTCCTGTTTCTCACGGGCATTTTTTCTCGTTTTCCAAAGCCAGGGCACATTCTCCGAGAATGGATAGTAGAATACTGTTTTCAAATGGATCAAGAGGTATTTCCCCCATCACGATTCCAATAACTCCATATACCATACTGCTGCTGCGAACAGCAAGGTACAGGCATTTTGCATTGGAAAGCGTTCCTGTTGTAGCTCCGGCACGTTTATTGTTTTTCAATACCCAGCCGGCAACGGCCTTTTCATTTTCGGAAATACACGATTCCAAATTTTCTTCAGTTACAGAAAAAATATGCGGCGTATCCAACACTTCTCCATCAGCTAAATAAAAAACGATATCTTTTCCCAAGAGTTTAATGAGCTGATTTGAAGTTGCAGATACAATTTCATTTTTATCTTTTGCCTGTTGCAATAGCTGGTTTGTATCAAATAACACTTTGGTACGGTAAGCAGATTGTGCCGCCTGTTTTGCTTGGTTTTTAATCCGTATAGCAAGAGAACCGGTTAAAAATGCCGCCAAAAAACATGATAATAAAGGTAACAGGATAACCCTGATCATACGCCTGCAAGGTAAATTGAGGTTCCGTAAACAGGAAATTAAAGACCAAAACACTTACAATCGAGAAAATTAGGCTGTATATCTGATGTTTCGTGATGACAGCGGTGACAAGAATACCTAAAACAAAAACAGTAATGATATTTGCTTCGTCAAATCCAAATTTCCGGAAAATCATTCCGACTAAACTGGATAAAATCAGAATCGCAGTAGATTTTAATGTATCAGTGACAGAGAATACGATATGATTCTTTTTCCTGCCCCCTCTTAACTGATACACTGCCGCATTAGAAACCGTATCCGGAATAATATGCACATCCAGGTTAGGGGCATAATCAATCAATTTTTCTGTCAGGGTCGGTTTGCTGAGCAAATGCCGTTTTGTAGCAGAACTACGTCCGATCACAATCTTTGACACACCGGACAAACGAGTAAATTCCGCAATCTGAAACGGAACATCTTCTCCGTAAACTGTTTCTATTTTTGCCCCAAGCTGCTCAGCAAGACGAATATTTGAACGCAGGCGTTTTACATTTTCCTCACTCATCACCGAAAAATCTGGGGTTTCTACAAATAGAGCCGTAAACTCCCCTTTAAAAGCAGTAGCCATTTTTGCGGCGGTACGGATAATTTTCGCATTGGATGGAGAAGAAGATAGACATACAAGAATATGTTCGCCTGTGTGATAATCTCCATGATTTTTTATGCGGGTATTTTCTGTGAGGATATTCACCCGGTCCGCACATCGCCGCAGTGAAATCTCCCGGAGAGCTGTCAGATTTTCTATTGTAAAAAAATTTTCTACTGCCTGTTTTTCCTGTGTCTGTCTGTATACATTTCCTGTATTCAAACGGTTGATCAAATCCTGTGGTTCAATATCTATTAATTCAACCTGATCTGCATTATCAAAAATAGAATCCGGGATGCGTTCCCGTACAACAATTTCCGTAATGGATGCAACTGTATCACAAAGGCTTTCAATATGCTGAACATTGACAGTCGTATAGACATCAATCCCTGCATTCAAAAGTTCCTTAATGTCCTGATACCGTTTTGCATGACGGCATCCTTCGGCATTCGTATGCGCAAGTTCATCTACAAGGATAAGCTGTGGTTTTCTTTTCAACGCCATGCCAATGTCGAATTCGTCCAGTATCATACCATTATAAAAAACTTCTCTTGTAGGAAGAACTTCTAAGCCATTTAAAAGAGCTGCTGTTTTGGGACGTGCGTGGGGTTCTACATAACCGGCTACCACGTCAATTCCCTGCTGTTTTTCCATATGAGCTGCTTCTAACATGGCGTAGGTTTTACCCACACCAGCTGCATATCCGAAAAAGATTTTCAAATGTCCTTTATTACTGTTTTCTTCATCAGCTTGGATTTCCTTTAATAACTGATCCGGATTGTGTCTGCTTTCACTCATACGGTCATCTCCTTATACAAAAACATTATATAGAATAATACGTAAATTTCAGAAAAGCATTTTAGCACTGACATTAAAATCGTATAAAGATTATACCACCTTTTCTTCTTTTTTTCCATTCGGGCGTGTAGCCGAAAGCAGAAAACGCTCCGAAAAATCACGCAATTTTTCGACAAATAGACCCTTCATACAATTAATGTCATTTTGCCATATCACTCTCGCTGGTTTCTCAATCGTGTTGATGGGATGTACCGCAATGTCTATAGAGCCTGGAGTAATGACACTTTGCTTTATTTGAAGGGATAAGGAACAATACTCATCTTTCAAAATATCGTTAGAATTTTCTATGATAAAGCCAAAATCAAGTTTATTATTTCCCAGCCCATTTATTATTTCACTTACAGAACCGTAGAACAGGTCCAGCTCATAGTTTGGGTATTCGCTTGAAAATTGTTCTAATAGATCTGCAATAGAATCTATGATTGCAGGTGTTTCAAATCCAATCCTGAGCTTAGAATCTGAAATAAGTTTTTGGGATTGATTTTCCTTGAGAAATTTATCCAGCTTTTCCATAAGAAAATAACCATAAATAAATGCTGCCAATACCACTATAAGTAAAACAAAGTCTTTCATATCACCAACTTCTTTCAAAAATTAAATATGAAAACATTTTTGAATATGTTTCGTCTCCCCAAGAACAAGCATGGTACTGTCCTTTAACAACTGCGTATCGGAACTTATTTTCAAATTCATAATATCATTTGTTTTCAGCGCCATAATATTGACATTATATTTTTTTCGTATATCCAACTGACCGATTGTTTTTCCTATCCATTCTCCCGGTATAGATATTTCAAAGATTGCATGTTCTTCATCTAGTTCTATGTAATCGAAAATATGATCAGCACTATAACGGATCGCAACCCAATCGGCAAGCTGCCTTTCGGGATAAACAATTTCATCTGCGCCGTTTCGTAAAAGAAATTTTGCATGAACATCACGAGCGGCACGAGACACCACCATTCTTGCACCGAGTTCCTTCAAAAGGGACGTTACTTCCAATGAATTCTGAAAGTTATCTCCGATAGCCACAATACAAACATCAAAGTTCCCAACACCAAGCGAACTTAAAAAAATCCTCATTAGTCGCATCCCCAATCTGAGCGTTAGTTACAAAGGGAAGTACAGCATCAACTCGAGTATCTTCTTTATCTACCGCCATCACATGATGATGCAATTCATCTAATTTCATAGCAATGTGCCGTCCGAATCTTCCCAGACCGATAAGTAATATTGATTTCATTTTTTTATTCTCCTTAACCTACTGTAATTTTTTCCCTGAGGATATTTTGAACCGTTAGGCTTTTTTTCAGAAATGGTAGCAAAAATCAAGGTCAATCCTCCCACTCTTCCAAAAAAACATCAGGCAAATCAAGATTATATGGGAAACAAACCCCAGGTCAGGAGTTATTCCCAACGATAACCCTACCGTCCCGATTGCCGACGCCGTCTCAAACAAAGCGGTCATAAGTGGAATATCTTCTGTTCTGCTAATTACCATTCCTCCGACAAGGAATAAAAACGATATACATCAAAAAAATTCGTAGCTGCATTTCTGATAGTGTCATCCGGAATTTGTCTGCCGAAAAAAATTGGTGTGTTCCTTTTTTTCTAAATACAGATAATGCCGATGAAACGAGAACTGCAAGAGTTGTCGTTTTCATACCACCTGCAGTGGAACCAGGCGAGCCACCGATGAGCATCAGCATAATGATAAGCATTTGCCCAACTTCACTGAGTAAAGTCAAATCTGCCGTATTGAATCCTGCTGTTCTCGGCGTAACGGATTGAAACAAAGAAACCCATACTCTTTCTGTAAGAGGCACATTTGAAAACTCAAAATAAAAAAAGTAAAGAGCCGGTAAGAATATCAATATTCCTGTTACCATAAAAATCACCTTGCTTTGCATCCGGTATTTTTTTAAATGCCATTTATGATTCTTTATATCCTCCCAGGTAAGGAATCCAATACCTCCTGCAATAATCAGCATCATAATTACAAGATTTACAATCGGCTGTACAGAATAAGAGGTCAACGAGGAAAAAGGGGTTCTTATACCGATTAGATCAAATCCTGCATTGCAAAAAGCAGAAATAGAATGGAACAGTGAATACCATATTCCTTTCCAAAACCCAAAGTCCCTGCAAAAAACGGGGGCTAAAAGAACCGCACCAATGATTTCGATAAGAATAGTAGTCCGAATAATAAATTGCGTTCTCCGCACAATACCACCCACCGTTGGAGCCGAAATTGCCTCTTGCATGGTACTTCGCTGCATCAACCCGATTTTGCGTCCGGAAACAACAGCAATCGCAATAGCAATCGTAATAATTCCCATACCTCCGATTTGAATCAGCAGTAAAATAACTCCTTGGCCAAATAAAGACCAGTAGGTTGCCGTATCATTAACAACCAGTCCCGTCACACAAACCGCAGAAGTTGCGGTAAACAAAGCATCCAAAAAGGAGGTACACTGACCGCTTTTTGTAGCAATCGGCAGCATCAAAAGCAGACTGCCTAAGAGAATCACGGATAAAAACCCTAAACTAATCACTTGAAATGATGTTATATGTCGATGTCTTGATCTGTTTGTCTGTTGCATAACTATATCCCCATAATCTTAATTTCTTTTTTATATTGCCTTTATTCTATCTTTATTTGTATTAAATGGGCGTAAGTAAGTTTGTTTTGAAATTAAGATTGTATAAAGATGAGCAGAAGTCCCATCATGGTCTTCCAGGCAAACGCCGTGTTCATAATAATAAGGCGTGATTTCCACCACAAATTTCTTTCTTCCTTGCCATTTTTTATCTTCTCCTTTGCCTTGGGATAAAAGAAAAGGACACTCATCTTGCAGAAGTTCTGAAAACAAGCGTCCTTTTGGCTTTTCTCTATGCTATTAAATAAAAAATGTTAATTCTGTCCGAATGTATTTCCTCATACCAGATGCAATACTACTGACACTTCGATTCCATTCATAATCTGCTTTTTCTTGCCCTGTTTACCTGTTGGTGTGAAACTCATATACCTCGCAAAGTGCCTAAAATTAAGGACTTCTACGAATTCACCCGATGTAGACAACACACGACTTCCACATGCACCGTATGCGGAAACTGATCCACAGGCGTCACATCCTTAAGCTCATACCCATTCGCTCTTAAGAACTTCACATCCCGCGCAAGTGTCGCACTGTCGCAGCTTACATACACAACTTTCTCCGGCTGCATATCCACGATCGTCTGAAGCAGGGATTCCTCACAGCCTTTTCTCGGCGGATCGACCACGATCACATCTGCGTGTGCGGTCTCTCCGTTATGTGTCTTTTCATATTCTTTGTAATACTCCGGCAGGACTTCTTCTGCCTTACCTACATAGAATTCCGCATTCGTAATGTCATTAATCTTTGCATTATTCTTCGCATCGTCAATGGCCTGCGGTACGATCTCCACGCCATATACCTGCTTTGCTTTCTTTGCAAGGAACAGGGAAATCGTTCCGATTCCACAGTACAGGTCCCACACCGCCTCATTGCCGGTCAGGCCTGCATAGTCTAATGCCAGTCCGTATAATTTCTCTGTCTGGACCGGATTCACCTGGTAGAATGACAGCGGAGATATCTGGTACTTGATCTCACCGATATAGTCTGTGATGAACTCCTGTCCCCACAGAAGGCGGATCGTATCGCCCATGATCACATTCGTCTTCGCTGTGTTCGTACTGAGAGTGATGCTTGTCATACCCGGAATCTGACGTAGCCGTCCGACCAGATCATGACAGTGCGGAATCGTCTTTCCATTGATGACCAGACATACCATGATTTCATCTGTCTTGAATCCGTAACGGAGCAGTACATGGCGTACCAGCCCTTTATGCTTCACTTCATCGTATGCCGGAATTTTGAATTCTTCCATGAAGTCCAGAATACAGTTCAGGATCTCTTCGTTGACTTCCACACCAAGTGCGCAGTCTGTATTCTCGATAATGCTGTGTGTTCTTCCGGCATAGAACCCGGCAATCACTCTGCCGTCTTTATCTGTTCCGATCGGGAACTGCGCCTTATTCCGGTAGCGGAACGGCTGCATTCCTTCTCCGTCCATGCCGACAGCCGGATGCATGATCTGATCCAGAAGTTCTGTCGGAACTTCTCCGATCCGCTCCAGATTGCCGCAGTACCTTTGCTTCTTTAAATGCAAGCTGTGCCGGATACTTCATCTCCTGGATCTGACAGCCGCCG